>Ga0326727_10002901_pt1 | contig 56563 bp, 44 predicted proteins | sample MB2enrmetagenome_FD_207643 | JGI IMG/M metagenome (GOLD analysis project Ga0326727, IMG submission 207643) | Lab enriched peat soil microbial communities from McLean, Ithaca, NY, United States - MB29MY | ecosystem: Environmental > Terrestrial > Soil > Wetlands > Peat | place: USA: New York... | reverse complement strand
CCAGATCACGAACGTGGACCAGTAGCCGCCGGCGTCGGTGAACGCCTGGTGGAGCGTGTGCAGCTCCGACGACGACATGCAGATGTAGATGGCGCCCTTCGTCACCGCCAGCACGTTCGCGCACGCATCGCGCAGGAACTCATAGAACTTGCCGCCCAGCGTGTCGTTGCCGATCTTGAGCTTCTTGGCGGTCTTGCCTTCGTAATCGACGTTGTACGGCGGGTCCGTAAAGACCATGTCGGCCAAGCCGCCGGAGAGGACCGTCTGCACCGCGTCCATGCTGGTGGCATCGCCACACAGGAGCCGGTGCTCACCCATCACCCAGACGTCCCCGAGCACGGTGATCGCGTGCTCCTCCTCTTCAGGAATCGCGTCGTCGTCGGTCAGTCCAACGTTGGACTCTTCCGGATCGCGCAGGAGTTCCTCAACCTCCTCGTCGGTGAATCCAACCAGGTCGAGGTCGAATCCATCTTCCTCGAGCGACTCCAATTCCACGCGCAACATCTCCTCGTCCCACCCGGCGCTAAGCGCCAGCCGGTTGTCCGCGAGCACCAGGGCCCGTCGCTGCGTAGGAGTCAGATGGTCCAGGACGATGACAGGGACCTCAGCCAACTTCAGCTTTCGAGCAGCAGCCAACCGCGCGTGCCCGGCGATGATCACACCGTCCGCGCCGACTAAGATCGGATTCGTCCAGCCGAACTCGATGATGCTCGCGGCTACCTGCGCCACCTGCTCCTCGGAGTGAGTGCGGGCGTTGCGGGCGTAGGGGATCAGTTTCTCAACTGGCCACTGCTGCACCTGGAGGTCGGTCTTCATAAGCTCAGGAAACCTTCCGGCGGCTCCCGTAGAACGGTGCCGGCCCGCGGTGCTGAATGCGCCGGGCGTCTCGCGCGCGGGGATTGTCAACCTGCTCCAGCGGGACGCCGCGTGCGGTGGCGACTTCGTTGATCGCCTGACCGGTGGCGAGCAGCACCGGAATCTCACCGCTCAAGTTCGAGATCCGGCGCAGGATCACATCGCAATAGGACGGACTGATCTCGCATCCCAATCCGATCCGCCCGAGTACTTCCGCGGCGGCCATCGTGGTCCCGCTTCCCAGGAACGGATCGAACACAACGTCTCCGCTGTCCGTGAACGCCTTGACGAAGAACTCAGCCAGGCCGCGTGGGAAAGGAGCGGAGTGCGATCCCTGGTTGGATTCCGTCCTGGCCTCGATGACATTGCTCGGGCGCGCGACGCCACGGAAGCGTCCATCATCGTCGACCGCGCCCGGTTTCTTCGCCGCAGTTCCGCGCGCTCCCGTGCCCAGCAGTCCGCTGCCGGAAGTCGATTTGGGGTTGTCGGGCGAGTAGTCGAAGCAATCCTCCGAGACATGGCCGACCGCCTTGGGCCGGAACTTGATCTCGGACTGGCGACAGAAGTGGAAGACCGGCTCCCACGCGTTCTTGAATCGATTGCCCCAGCCGCCTGGCACACCGTTGTCCGTCTTGCGCCAGCAAAGTTCATCGACGAAGCGCCAGCCCCACTGCCGCTTGTGCGCCAGGACGAGATCCATCACATACAAACTGCGCTCGCCATCCTCAGCGTGAGGTTTGATGTTGAGAAAGTACGAGCCGGCGGGCGCGAGGATCGCGTGGATGTTGGCGGCGACATCGCGAAACCAATCGCAGTACTCTTCAGGAGGCACCGGCTTGAAGCCGCTGGTGGAATCGTACTCGCGCTGCGTGGCGTAGGGCGGCGAAGTAATCACCACGTTCGCGCGCTTCCCTTCGAGTACCTTCTCGATGACGCGAAAATCGCGGCAGTCGCCGCAGATCAGCCGATGGCTTCCGATCAACCACACGTCGCCGGGCTGCGTAATCGGCTGGCTGGGCGGTTCGGGAATCGGCTCTTCGTCTTCCGGCGCGGGTCCGTCACCATCATTCGCCAGCAGCGCTTCCAACTCATCGTCGGAGAAACCCACAAGCCGGAGGTCCAGACCCTCGTGTTCCAGATCGGCGAGTTCCGCGGCCAGGATCTTTTCGTCCCACCCAGCGTTCTCCGAGAGCTTGTTATCGGCGATGAGGTATGCGCGCCTCTGCGTCTCGCTGAGGTGGTCCAGCACAACGACCGGCACTTCCGACAGGCCCAACTTCCGCGCAGCCAGCAGCCGACCGTGGCCGGCGACGATCCCGGCGTTGCCGTCCACCAGGATTGGCGCGTTGAAGCCGAACTCGGCTATCGAAGCCGCGATCTGAGCAACCTGGGCGTCCGAGTGCGTGCGCGCATTCCGCGCATACGGGACTAGGCGGCCCACCGGCCAGATCTCGATGCGCCGAGCCATCTGCGGAGCGATGGATGTTGTGGTCAATTGCCTGAAGCCTCGTTTTTGCGGGCCACCACGTCCAGCGCGGCTTGGCGGGCCTGTTCATCGGCCATGCCCTGGATCTGCCCTTCTCTGTGCGCCAGAGCGGCGTGCTCCCGCATGAATGCGTCGAGGCGGGAGTTCACCGACAGGTGCGTCTCCTGCGCCTTCAGATAAGCCATCACGCCCGCGACGGTCGGAGCCAGCCCCTTGGCCACCTGCGCAACGACGTCCAGCGCATCGGCTTTCGGACGGAGCCAGACAATCACAAGCACCAGAACCGCCGCGACCGCAGTGAGAATCACCACAGCCCAGACGTAGGGAGCATTGGAGGAGACAAGCTTCGCCGTGAACGTGGAATCGCGATCCGCCGTCATTGGTACTCCTCCTTGTCTTTCCCGGTGCCCGGTCCCTGCTCGCGGCGTTGGCCGAGATCCCGCGCCCGGTGGCCAACGGTTGGCCCGTGTTGCGCCCGTCGCGGCCGGTTGGCCAGTGGTGCCAGCCAGTCCTGGCGGCGCGAACGGGGCGCGCCCTGGTGGGGTGACCACCGACCACCTCTTTTTTCGGCTGACGCTAGCGAAGTTGCGCTACTGTTCAACGCGCCGCCGAAAGTCGCCGGGAAGTACCTATGCCTCTACCAGCCAGCCGTTTACCGCTCCGAACGAACGCACCACGGACTCGCGCGATGTGACGCGCACCTATTTGTCCCCGGCTTTTCATGTCAATGTGCAATCAGCGACAACTTGGAGGAAGGCAACGCGCGTCTCCGGTGGCGCATACGTCTTCCCGTCGCGGCTCCCGTCGAGATGTCTCAGTTCCCAGGCCTGTCCGTGGTCGAGAGGCTCTTTGAAGCTGTATCTTGTGCCAGTTACGGAAGTGGCTAACGTCGGCTTCGGCTCGCCAGGTCTCATGAAAAGAATTGCTCGGTTAATGTGGCCCTTGCGATGGCGTACCACGCGCGCCACGAGTCCGGCCGATTGCAGCCTCGCCAACCGTTGTTCGGACACGCAGGCGTACAAACTACCGTCGGCCTGATAGACAGGAATCGAGAGATTCATAGTTTTGGACACACGTGGACCAGCAGGAAAGCTGCGGGAATGAGATTGGAGAGCGTCCCGGCGCTCTGGTGCATAGCACCACTGCCGGGAGTCCTTCAACCGGTGCGCCGGGCGCTGGTCGGTTCGAACCGACTCCTGCTATATGAATACTCGCCGCCATCGCAAAATGTGCACTCGCGCCAGCGAATAATACCGAACGCGGATCTGGTGGGGGACTGTTCCCCAATTTCCAGGGATCTCCACTCGCCCAGATCCCCCGCCCGCAAGTAAACGGTCCAGTGGAAGTTACCAGGAAGTCATCGTCCGATTGGGGATCTTGGGGAACTTCTGGGGCTATCCTTCAGTACGCGTGCGATGCGTGCGCATCACCGCGCTGAACGTGTTCCACTTTCGGCTCTATTCGCGTAGAAGGGGAAGAGATCCCCAAGATCCCCACATGTTGTTGTACTTTCAAGAGTTAGCGGGTGGGGATCTCGCACGAAGAAGATCCCCCACAGATCCCCAAGATCCCCATCACTGCGACTGGTCGTCGGCGAGCCGGTAATAGGTGACTCCTTTGTGCTTCGATTCTCCATCGGCTTTCTCGACGCGCAGGTTTCCGAACAGCCGATCGCGGCACCTCGACAGGGCGTTCCCCAATCGGACCTGCTGGGACCGCGGCTGGCCGTTACCCCGGATTTCCAGCATCAAGCCGCGCTGTTCGCAGAACCCGTTGAGATCACTCACCTGCTTCTCTGCGTCGCCGAACGCCTCCCACCATGCCGCAGTGAACTCCCGCCACTTCTGGCCATCCTGATCGGCCTGATCATATAGTTGATCGAGATTCGCAAGAAAGCCATCAATTCCTGCCACGCCAAGTATCCCGCCGACGAGCTCGGACCAGCCTTCAAACGAGCCAAGTCGTTTCTGGTCAATAGGCCTGCCCGTGGCTATCCAGCCGAGTACCAGCGTGAGGATCGCGTGGACCAGAGAGCCGCGGTTCGCCTTAACCCAGCGGACCAGGTCGGGATGGCGAAACTCGGTGCGCTTCCATGGTCGATCCAATCGCGGATCAATCCGGACTCGAATGCAGCGCCGAGTCAGTTCCAGATCGAGATGAGGATTGTTGGCGGTCATCATCCACAGGCCTTGGTTGGGAAGCGACGCCATCTTCGACTCACCAAGCACGCGATCTGTCCATCTGACCGCCGTTAGCACGGACGCGAGCGAGGGGGAATGGAGCTTTTTCCGATCATCGGCGTTATCCAGAAGCACGATTGGACGGGCCTTCAGCAACTCGGCGGTGATCATCTTCCGAATCTCGTCATCATCCTCAGGAAGTGTGCGGCTCTCACAACTCGCCCCGGTTGCAACGACTGCGACGACGTTGGCGAGAAGGCCCTTGCCGGAGCCAACGGATGGTGCCTCGATCAGGTGCAACGGGGTCGGGCCCTCGATCATTCTCCGGACGAACGGCAACAGTATCGCGGCGACCGCGTGTGCCCGATCTGACAGATCCGTGAACGGAAAGTCCACCAGCAGCTCGTCGCAAAACAGGTCCCGAGCAGTTCGAATTTCTTCCGGGGTTGGTGTATTGGACAGTCGGCCCAACTGCAACGTTGAATCCGCATCGACCCAGACCCGATCTTTTGGGTGATAGCCCGGTGTGGCGATCAGCGAGCCGTCGCACCCGAACACTGGCGTGCGGATGACGGCATGCAGTTGCGGCAGACTGGGATCAATGTAGGCGAGCATGTCTCGCGCGGCCTCCTTCAGAGGAATCGTATCGACACTGGTTTCGTCCGTAGCTCGATACCAGTCGGCAACTCGCGCGATCAACCCGAACACTGCGGCCTCGCTCATCTGCTCGATCTCGATTGCTGGGTCTCTGTCTGCCAAAAACACGAGGTGCTCTCCTCGACGAAAGACGTAGGGCGTGTTTCGGAAAACGGCGGCACCCGATTGATTCGCTCGGTGAACGGCAGACCAGGATTCCGCAACCACGTCGCGCAATTGTCGGTTGTTGACTTGAATGCGCGGAAGCGCCGCCGCGTTCTCCATCTGAACCTGCGGCGAACGTCCCAAGAGAATTCTGGCCTTGCCCTTGGTAGCCTCCTCAACTGGGGTGGCTCGCGATTGTTTGCGCAGAACCGAAAGGGAAATCCGCTCTTTGCCAAGCCGGTTTTGAATCAGACGGAGATGCCTTTCCTGTTCGACGGGACTCAGGCGCTTCGCTGCGGCGAGGATCGGCTCCAGCGCGTGGCCGATCTCAGACTCTGCCGTGCCAGCAGACAGACGCGAGATCGATAACTCCAACGGTGTTTGGGCGGCCGCGAGGACTGCCTCAAAATCTGCGGGTGTCCTACCCTCGGCGAAGTACTCATTCACGTCGAGCTTGGCCTGATCCAGTAGAGCTGCGGCAAGCTGGGTTTCCTCTTTGCTGCGTCCCTCCAATGCCGCCGCTTTGGGAGAATCCACGGGCCCGTTGAGACCGAAACAGTCTTTCAACTGCTGCCGGGCGTTCTGCTGCTTCTCGCCGAGAGGCAGCGTCGCCACGCGGGTCGTGATCCCGTTTTCAGTTAAGATCTGTGCCGTGCGCAGGGCACCCCGGAGGCCGGCGTCTGATAGCTCGTTGTCCTGGCAAATATAGATAGTCTTTGCGCCGGCCAGCTTCGGCAGAATCCTTTCCCAATCAGCGTCCTTGATTTGAACGGTGACGGGAGATACGGCGGGGAACCCGTGCTCCATGAGCGAAATGCAATCAGTGACCCCTTCGGTAATGACAATCCGGTCCGGCCGCGCCGCGAGGATGTCTTCGTTGTACAGTACGTCGTTCCTGATGCACGCAGCGACGTGCGCGTTTTTGTCACCGTTCCGCACGGCGAGCTTCTTGTACTTCGGGGCCTCCCAGTCGGCCTCTGGTGTCCAGGGAGTCTTACGACCAATCATGAAGACTATGAGGCCGCGGCTCCAGTACGGAAAGATGATTCTCTGATTAAAGAATGGGCTGATGCCGTTTCCAAAATGCCGAAACGCGGACGTTCCTGACAACTCAGCACTCGTGAATGCATTCGGACCCTTGCAGAGTGCGTCCTGGACGCCACGCTGCCGATTTCCGTCCGAGTCGGTCCATGGAGTGTTCTCGGCGTAGCCGATCTTTAGCCGTGCGATCATCTCGTCGCCGATCCTGTACTTCTCCCGGAACCAATTGAGGGCTTCCGAATCTGCGAGCAGCCTCAGGTGGTAGTAGTCGGCAAGGGAAGTTAACGCCTCGAATACCCGAAGGCTTTTCCGCCGTTCCTGCTCGATCTCCTCGATGGCCTCCGGCGACAGCCCGGCGTGGGAAAGAGAAGGCATCCCCACCCTGGCGGCAAGGAAATCGCGCGCCTCGCGGTGTGACTCGGGCATCCGGCCAGATTGACCGCGTGTGATGCAGCCCGCGTGGACAAACTCTACCAACTGCAGGACGTCTCCACCCGCGCCACAACCGAAGCAATACCAGCCCTGCTTGTCGAGCATGATGTTCAGGGATCGTTTAGACTGGCTCTGGTGATTCGGACAATCGCAGAGAAGGGCTCGATCCGAGGATTGAGTGATACGCCCATTCAAGAGCTCGCGGGCTATGGCGCCGATGTCGACCGAAGTGATCTTGCGGTAGTAGTCCCGCACTCCGATGGATGACGGTTGGTTCATTTCGCCCGCTCCGAGGGACGCGTCGCCTGCGCGGGTGAAACGCCAGCCCGAAGAAAGGCTTCCCGAATCTGCCTGGTCATCTGATACACCCGCGAGCGGGACTTGCCAGTGTGCCGGCAAACATCCTGGACTGGCATTTGGACGAGCAACCCAGCCAGCGACTGAAGGTGGGCTGGAAGGCTTTCGACAACCTGTCGGACGTCGAGACTGAGGTGCAGCGCATCCACGACGCCCAAGGACGCGCGCTTATCGAGAACGTCCAGCGAGTCGGCGTCGCTACTAGCATCCTCTCGATTCACCAAGTCATCACTGAGAATTTCCGGCGCCCGCCGGCGTTCGCGCATGACAAGTACGGCGGCGTGATTGCGCACCACACCACGCACGAAGCCCTGCCAGTCGCCACGCGCTGGATCGAACTTGGGGGAGCGGCGGAGGACGTCCAGGACCATCTCGTGTTTCAGGTCTTCCCAGTCATCTGATCTAAAGCCAGCGGAGGCAACCAAGAGGCTGGCCCGGCAGGACGCCTGCTGGAAAAGGTAGGAGTCGACCGGCCTCATCGCGATGACTCCGTGAGACGACGCTCGATAATGACCCGGCGCGGGATACCGGCGCGCACTTCAATACTCTCGATCACCGCGTTCTCGAGTTCGTCCAAGCGAGTCATGAGTCGGTAGACTTCATCGCGAAGCACGAAATCGGTCAGATCGACCTCCGGCCGCGGACCTTCATCAGCGTCGAGCTTCACGTCTACCAGCACCTGGGGCAGGGGGTCGAACACCGGATCTGTATTCTTCACTCTTAGGCCGCGAACACAGCCGTAGTTCGTCTCCTGGCACAGTCGGACTAATGCCTGACGAGGCGCTGAAAGTTGGGAGAATCTAAGGAGCTTCGGCATGGCAACCCTCACTCCTCCATCCCGGCTCGATTGCGGGCCAGGAATTCCTCGACGGCAGCGTGTAGTCGGGGCGGCTTAACGGCATTCGGCGGGCAACCGCCATACGGCGTCAGTCCCTTCAGATCTCGAAGCAGGCGGACCCGGATACGGTCGAGGCGTTTCATGACGCTCCAGACCAAGTCGTCGTCGATATGGTGAAGGGCGGCTGCACCTCCAATTACAAGGGCAATATCGTCAAGCGACTCGCGGACCAGGGACTCAGGATTTGTGCGGGGAGTAGCGGGCTTTTGAGCCGCCCGCTTCTCGACTGGTATAGCAGAGAGATTCGTGCTCATCGTGTCCTCTGCTACTGGCGGGGTGAGATTTCACCCTCGCGACCGTTTATGGAAGATTGCTGACTTTAATTTGCTGAGATCAGGGATAATAGAGTTCGAAGGTTTTTCGGGTTGCCTTATCTGCGACGGTGAAAAATAACTCTACTCTCCCTGCTCGCTTGAGCATTCGAACGTCGCGGTCCAGGTTCGTGTGCTTTCGCTGTAACGCAGAGGGTCACCTTCCAGGCTTATCCATTTCCGGAGCCACACGCCCAGTTTGAGTACGGCCGTGTCATCGCCCCGCCGTTTGAGCCGGCCTTCGCCGCGCAGCATCTCGATCAGCATGGTTCCCTCAGGAGTTAGTCTGCCTTTAGGGTTCCTCAGCTTGAGATCTTCGAGCGAGTACAAATGGGGGACGATCTCGTCTCGTTGGCCAACCTCTTCAACTAGCCTGCCGGAACTACGCTCAGCCTGGTGCGCGCGGAAGATCTTCTTTTGGTTAACGCTGACCGACAGCCGCCCATCGCGGCGTTCGACAAACCGAAAATCAAGCCAGGAGGCGCTCGCAGGTGTTGGGAACGATTCTTGACCGGCAAGGCGTGCCCGAAATTTGCACACATAGACGCCAGCACTCTTGTTGTACTCGACAGGATTACCGTCGATTGGGATGAGGGCCTGCAAGAGCTGCCGAAGCGCGTTGATGCGATTCTTTATGGGCGTTTTGCCTCGGAGCACTGGAGTGGCCTGATCCGGGGCGAGTCGGCCGCGGCTGGCAGCGAGAGATTTCAACGTCTCCAGTCTTTGATCTCGCTCCCCGAAACCGGCCTCGTCAAAAGGTACGTCCCTTTGGAGCCCAGCGACCTCGACCCTAAGCCCTGTATCGAGAACGTCGATCAGCAGGTCTTGCCACCTCGCACCATCCGGAACTGAGAGGCCGCGGACACCAGGTTTCTTGGTGTCAGCGCCATCGCGGACACAGATGTCTTCAATGAAGTCGAGATCCAGAGCGATCTTTCCGCCCGCCAATGTCGCTATCTCGGAGAGCACAAGAACCTTTAGTCGAGAAGGTTCCCAACCGGAATCGACGCGCGCATCGGAAGCTGTAATCAGCAACCCGGTCCCAGCGGAAAGCTGTTGCTGAGCTTCGTTTATTGCGGCAGAGAACTCTTCGTCGGGCGAGACGGAAAAGAACAAGTCTCGGAACCGCCCTCCAATACGACGGCGCCCCAGACACCAGAGCCGGCTGGAGGCCAGAGGCTGGGGTTGCTGAGACATCTGAAGTGCGTCGGCCAACAGGGCTGCCAGGCGTCCCACATCTACTCGCCACTGGCGCAGACGTTCGACACTAACCTCCACGAGAGTACCGGCCACGGTACACGGGATGAACGCTAGCTTGCCGTCTGCGCTCCACCGCACTCGTTCCCAATGCCCTTCCGGGCAAGCGCAAGTAACGTGAGTCGCCTGAGCCATCTCGCTGATGAGTCCCGCGCCAGTCAGTGCTTCGAACTCATCGGCGCTCCAGCCGCACACGTCGTCGTAGGTAAATAGGTCAGGCGACGCGAGCTGCCTTAGGAAGAGCTGCCACGCGTTTTCCATCGTTTTCGATTCCCCAGGGCCGAAGATACCGTCGAAGGACGCCTTCTTTGCCGTCGTGCCCCAGCGTGCACCACCTTGGCGCTGAAATGCTAAAATCAACGACCTCTTCCTTACCTCCTGAAGCGCCGAAGACCGCCTGCAGGTCGACACTGAGGATCGTTGACCTCGCGAGTTTATCCAGGCTTCCGCGCAGCTCGGATCGGAGCAGCGCATAGAGATCGTCGTGCGGATCGTGGGGGTTTACCTCAAACCGGGCCCTGCGCCGCGGCCTGCCAGGGAAATGGATTTTCATTGCTGATACCCGAAGGGTCCTGAGCTGATGCGCTGGGTCTGTCTTATATTCGAACTTGGGGTCTTTGAAGAGGCTCAAATCATATGTCTTCTTCCCCGCTTTCGGAGGTGCGGGCGCGTCAAAGACTACTTTGCCGAAGCCATCAAACAGGGCCTCGATCTTGTGGGCGCCACCCTTGGTAAGTACGGTCACGCCGCCTGTAGTTTCGTCAAGGTAGTAGACGACGGGGAACGGTGGCATCACGCTCACGCCGACGAGTTGGTCGTCTGGGCCGTAGGAGTCAATTTCATCGCTGTAATCGGAAGGATAGGCATGAAACAAGTGGACGCCGTCCTGTTCCCGGTGATCTATCTTGCATTTTTTCGCGCGCTCCTCGCGTTTGAAGGTGGCCTGGATATGCTCCCTCAGGCTGTTGATCATCGTTTCGGTGATGACCACCTTCCCCTCGGGAAACCCAACCCGCGTTTCTCGGGAGGTCTTGGGAAGAGAATAAGTGTGAGCATAGACCGGCTCACTGTCGAACAGTTTCGGGTGCTCGACGAGACACCAAAAGGCCCGCTCATAAGCGTTCTTCCTGGCTGCCAGATGAATCGCGAGATCTGGAAGCTGGTCGCCGGAGGCGGCTATCAGAACCGCGGTTCCCCGCGAATTCGCTAGGGCGTGTACCTGCCGGAATCTTACCCCGATCAGGCGCCGATCAGACTCCTCCGCTGCGCGCACACGTTGGAGAATCGGCTCAGCGTCGGCCTCTGGCAGCTTCGTCCAATCAAGGTCAAGGAAACTCTTGTAGGGGGAGAGGAACTTTTCAAGGAGTGCGTTCGGCGTTTTCTCAACGACGACGCGCGGATTGTACGGTTGAGACACAATACCCCGCCTTCCAGCGAGGTCCCATGTGCTTCTACCGCTTACAGGTTCGAGGTACGCCAGACTTCCCAGGACTCGATCAGAAGCAAGAACTCGCCAGCAACTCTAATAGTCGGCATACGATTTCGATTTTACCACGGCCTGAAACATCATACATGCAAACTGTTTTTGAGCGTCTGCCATGCGTGGCGCTGTTCATCCCATGCGAGAGAACCCGCTATTTTGCGCACCGCCACCTCACTGATCGGGAATCGCACCGCCCCGCTCGGTGGAAACTCCAAGACCTCCTGCTGGATGTCCGGTGCGAGCCAAACCAATTCCATGATCTGGCTCATCCGTTCCCGCGTGAGGCAGCCGAGCCGGGCCAGGTCTGCGTAATCTCTTGCCTCGCCTCTCTGGATCATGTCCTGGAACTGAATGGCCAGCGCCATAACCTGCGTGACTCGGGGCAGACGCCCGTTCCGTGGCGGTGGCACGTCCGACGGCCCCGGTCCTCGCGACGGCCGTCCCGTGGCGTGCAAGCGGAACTGGATCTCAACTGTGCTGTTTGGCATGCTCATGCTTCTCCGTCAGGGCTGGCACCCAACTGCAAAACTCTTTGATTCCCCGTGAACGAAAACCAAGGGTCACCGTCCCGGTCTTGCCGTCATAGCGGACGTGCTCAACCAGCGTGCGGATGAACCGCTCCTGCTCCCACGCAGACAACTGCTCCCAAAGCGAATCGAACTCATGGAGGGCCTCCTCCACGTCTCGGGTGTCGACGCCTTCTGCTTCGATTGCGGCGCCCTGCCGGTGAAGCTCCTCCAGTCGGCTGTTGATGTGCGACACTCGATCCTGGAGTTCGGCCAAGCGGTCGGTGGCGAGATCTGCCTGGGGACCCGGTTTGCCGACCATCGAAACGGTCGCCTTCATCTCTTGCGCGATCTTCTTAAGTTCTCTCTCAATGTCCGTTCGCTCCCTTTCGATCTCCGCCGAGTCTTTCTGTCGATGCTCATTGAGTTGCCGCATGACCTCGCGCAGCATTGCGGGATTCCGCGCGACGCCGCGGATCTGCTCCAAGACGGCGTTCTCCAGGGCGGGAGCAGAGACGGATCGCGTCTCGCATTGCGCCCAGCCCCGTTGGTGGGCCTTCACGCACACGTAGTAGCGGTACAGCCGATCCTTCTTGTTGACGTAGGTGTGCACCATGCCGACGTCGCAGCTACCGCAGCGTACCAGTCCTTTGAGCAGCGCGGAGTACTTGTTGCCGATGTTGCGGCCGCCGCGTCGGCCATTCCGGCTGAGGGCACTCTGGACTTTGTTCCAAGTCTCGTCGTCAATGATGCGATCATGTTCGCCTTCATAAACCTGTCCGCCGTGCTCGACTTTTCCCACGTAGATCATGTTCGTAAGCAGGTTGTAGAGGCTGTTCTTGGGGATCGGCTTTCCACCCGCCTGCCGGCCCTCGCGCGTCGTCCAGGATTTCATCCGCCAGTCACGGCGGTCGAGTTCTTCCACCACCGGAATCAGCGACCCCAGCTCGAGGTAGAGCGCGAAGATCTCTCGTACGCGCTGGGCCTCCTCCTGATTCACCAGCAAGGAGCCACCTTGCGGGGCGACGTCATAGCCTATCACCGGATTGCCGCCAACCCACTTGCCTTTGCGCCGCGCGGCGCTCATCTTGTCGCGGGTACGCTCAGAGATCATCTCCCGCTCAAATTGGGCGAACGAGAGCAGTACGTTCAGGGTCAGGCGGCCCATGGAACTGGTGGTGTTGAACTGCTGTGTCACCGACACAAAGGTCGTGCCGTGCCTATCCAGAATCTCCATGATCCGCGCGAAATCGAGAAGCGATCTCGATAGCCGGTCCACCTTGTAGACGACCACGCAGTTGACGGTGCCGGATTGGACATCGGCAAGCAGCCGCTTCAGTGCCGGGCGGTCCATGTTGGCACCGGTATACCCGCCGTCATCGTACTTCTGAGGTAACGCCGTCCAACCTTCCTGGCGCTGGCTGTTGATGAACGATTCCGCAGCCTCGCGTTGCGCGTCCAGCGTGTTGAAGGCCTGGTCGAGACCTTCTTCTGTTGATTTCCGAGTGTAGATCCCGCAGCGGACACCCGCCCGTGCGGGGCCGGTACCGTTTTCCTTCGGACCCCTTTCAGCGCGCACGACGTGCCTCCTTCTCCAGCCCGAAGAACGCAAAACCATTCCATCGCGTGCCGGTTACCTCGCCCGCGATTGCACTGAGCGAGGGGAATCGACGGCCATCATATTCAAACCCTTCGTTGAGAACCTTCACCACGAGGGTCTGGTCCTTGTACTTCTTTACGATCAAGCACCCCGGCATTGGGAGGCGCGCATCCCGTGTCTGGACCACCGTAGTCGTCGCCGTCTGCTCCAACGGGCCTCCAGCCTGCCGGCGGGAAGCGTTCTCCGAGATGCGCAATCGCAACTCTGTTCCGCGCGCGATGGCGATGGCGTATTGCCGGACCGACTCCGGAAGGCCGCCGTCCTTCGCCGCCTGCAAGTGCCATGCGATCTTCCGCCTTAGGTGCTGGCAGTTCGCAATCGGATGCTCCGCGCCGAACAATTGCCGGTGTACGGCCTGTAGTTGTGGTGCGCTCATTTTAGGCAGATCTGCGATCTGCGCCAGCCCGTCTTGTTTCCTCATTACTGTGTCGACTCCTTTCTCCGACCTGTCAACTTCAGTTCATGAGGGCTCGTTTCACCCGTATTATCAAGTCCTTCTGTTGACTGGAGCGGCTCATGCGTCGTGCGAATAAGCCGGATTTTGGCACGCCGCTCATACGCCGCAGCCAGTAGTGCCGCGATTTCCTTGATGGCATCGTCAACCTTGGGTTCCTCGCCGCGTTGCATGTGTTCGCCTCCAAGGGCGCGCAGCCTGACGAGGGTGATGTGGGCGTGGACAAGGGAGGGGTATGGCCGCCGTGGTTGCTCGACCCGATGTCCAGCACCCACAACGAGTCCCGCTTGGCGGCCTGCCCGCTGTCTGGTGTTCCGGGGCGCGTTCGCGCTCCCTGTCAACTAATACCCAGACCAGTTGGAAAATGTGCACATCTGCTCGGCCGCTTGGGACGGGGCTGTCAACCACTTTGTCCACAAGGCGCGGGGGCTTCGCCGCTGATCTCCCGAACAGGACGGGCACGTACCTCGCGCGGGGACTGTGGCCAGTGATTCGGTCGATCCGTGGTCGGCCTGCAGATCGAGCGCGTTCTGCTGGGTCGCGGTCAGGGATACTACAGAACTCAGCGTTCTGATTTGGCGTGCCGCGAAAGCGGTAGGCAAGAAAACCCGATCGGCCAGCAATCGCTGCATCGGTTTAATTCTGGTCGCGTCGACGCCGGTCCATTCGTTATTGCGTTCTTTCTTTAATCCGCTATAAGCTAACAGAAGCATGCAGCAAAAGACGGCAAGATCCCTGACCAAAGCTTCGTCCCGAAAGATGGCCGTGAAGGCGGCTGTTCAGCCGGCCGTCATCGCACTTGCCAACCTCGATCAGCCTGATGCGCTCACGCCGATGAATTTCAGAGTCAGCCAGAGGTTCCATCGCGAGTTCAAGCTTTACGCGGTCCAGCACGGGATGAGCATGGTGGCCCTCCTTCAGAAATCATTTCGTCTGATGAAGGAAAGACGTACGAAATGAATGTGCCGTCGCTACCGTCACTGGACACATGTGCGCTAGCCCTTGCGAGTCGGGGTACTCGAACTCGTGCTATCGCACCGCCGGCCGCGACTCGCTCTCTTCCACCGCAAGAATGCAAAGTCTATACACCACAACTTCTCGCAGAGGCGATGGTCCGCGCCATCAACCCGCAGCCAGACGATCTCTGTCTCGACCCGTGTATGGGACCAGGGGCGTTTATATCGGCACTTCGCAATAACGGCCTCACCAAGCAGCGCATCATTGGTGTCGATATTGACGTTTGTCCGAGCGCAGCGGATGAGGCCGCGATTACCGTACGCGGCGTCGATTTCTTCGACTGGTGTGCTTCGACGAAGAAGCGCTTTACGAAGGTGGTCGCCAATCCACCGTATGTCGCGCTGTGCAAACTCGGGGCTGATCTCCAAAAAAGCGTGCAGCAGTTCCACGACTCGGAGGACCCGTCCTTTGAATTGCGCTCGAACTACTGGTGCGCCTTTCTGTCCGCTTGCCTAGGCCTGCTGAAGCCTGATGGCAGCCTTGCTTTTGTTCTGCCCGCCGCTTGGGACTACGCTCTTTATGCTCATGAACTCCGCGAACGAGTGCTGTCGTCATTCAAGTCAGTGGAAGTCCATCGATCGCTAGAGCCGCTGTTTCCTGAAGTGCGGGAAGGCAGAGTGGTGCTCCTGGCCAAAGGGTACTTGCAGACACCGGAGCACGCCGGTCGCATTGACCATCCGACAGCGACCTCGTTGATCGCAGCACTCTGCCGTCCCATTCCACGGACCGCCAGGGCCGAGTCTTACACGCCCACTGCGTCCGATGCCTCCGGCACCCGGTTCGGTGATCTTTTTTCGGTCGGTATCGGTTGCGTTACCGGAGACGTGAACTACTTCCTGCTGACGGAATCTCAGCGGCTTGAGCACGATCTGCCCACAAGCGCTCTTCGGCCTGTTGTCTCTAAAGCACGCCACCTAGTGGCGTCCCAGATAACGAAGGTGATGTGGGACCGACTGAGGCGGGCGGACGAGCGGGTATGGCTCTTCAGCCCGGACGATCATGCAAAGCGGAACAAAGCCGTGCGCGCCTATTTGAGCCACGGCGAAAACGTCTGCAACCTGGATGGCTATAAGCTCCGCAACAGAGATCCTTGGTACGAAGTTCCCGGAATCAGGTTTGGCATAGGGTTTATGAGTGGCATGACAAGTGTCGGTCCTTGGTTGTCGCTTCGCAGCATGCGCGGCCTTGCCGCCACAAACACGCTGTACGTCATCACCGCGAATGAAACGATGACAATCGATGAACAGGCGGCCTGGGCCCTGTCGCTTTTATCGAGCGAGACTCGCCGTCAGGTCCGGGCCACGTTAAGGCGCTATCCGGATGGACTCGCAAAGTTAGAACCACACGACATCTCAGAGTTGCAGCTATTGCCTCCGAAACGCCTTTCAGGCCCCCGCGATGCCTATCATCGTGCGATCACACTGCTATTGTCGGGAGACCCAGGGGCAGCCACAGCGATGGCCGACGCGTCAGTCGAACGCCGCTCTAAAAAAACCTTGAAGGTGAGGGACGGTGCTGCCTGACATGTCGCAACCAGCATTGGCGCAATTGCCGGGAACGGAGTCCCGAACCGACTCCGCAGACGACGCTGTTCTCTCGCAACTACTCGACATCGCTGAGCGCGCGGTTTCGAGCCGCTCCCGAATCCCGATCTTGTCGTTATGGACCCACATTCCGTCGGTTGCCCTGCTCGCCTCTCACTTGCACCTCAAGTGGCCCGGTCGAGTGGATTCGTTACCGATCACGCCGCGCATCGGATTGTTCCCGTTCTTCGGCTCCGATTTTGAGTTGCTATCTCAACCCCTCTACGAGGCTCAGGGAGCCCAAACCGAGCGACAGAGGGCGCGAGCACGGCGTCACAATGCTGCCGGCACACCCAGCAACAGAAGCGATCTGTATCAGGACTGGGAACAAGCACTGGATCGCCGCAGGAACAAGATCGGTTCATTGATCTTGCCCGCGTCATCCTACCTCTCGATTGACCGGGTAACCGAGACCGGGCAGATCAAAGCGGGGAACCGAAGCACCATTGGCAAGTTTGCTCCACGGAATGCACCTCGTCCGCATATTCTCGTACCTGCCAAAGCAGAAGTAACACGCGAACTGGTTCGGGAATTTGACAACCTGGATCTCGTCCTGGTGAATGTTCAAAATATTCGCGGACGATACCTGACGCGGTCCGTGGAGTATTTTCTGTCGCACATATCGCCCTCGGTCCCCATGTTGATTCTAGCTTCAAGCCCTGCAGACCTCGTACTGACGGGCGCGCTCAACCCGCCGTCGGCAAAACCGACCGTCTTCTCAGCCCCGATTTCACCCTCGTCCTTCGAGGTGAAGGCGGTCAATCGGGACCGCCCGCAGCGTGAACGCCAACTCTGCTTTGCGCTCGACGGTTTGGAAACCCGTTCCCAGTTGCTCGAACGACTGGTGGTTCAAGCTAAACGAACGTGGTGGGCAACGCGGCAATCACTCTCCCATGAGATACCGAGGGAGGCAGTGGCGTTCGAGGCGTTATGCGCCGACATGACCTCACGCCTTCCAGGTGAGGAACTGGAGCTGTTGTCTGAAGTCAGACACTTGATCGCAGAGGAATCCGCAGCCTGTGAACTCAGACAGGAACGCCGTCAGGCCGTCGTCGATGCCGCCTTGCATGATGGTGGATCTCGCACCGTACTCATCATCGTGCGTACTGACGCTTCAGCGGACGGCCTTCGCCTCTCGATTGCGACCGAACTCGGAGTCGATGTGCCGGAACTCGAGCAGCTTGGCATTCACGTCGTGAATGTCTTCAGCCCCTGGCCGACCACAGCCTACGACACCTGCATAGCCGCCGGGTATTTCGGCACCAATACGATCGACATGCTCTTTGCGAGCCGAGCCAAGAAGCGAAAGCTCATCATCGATCCGATTGAGGCACGCGTCGCTGTGTGGGACAGTGAGCGGCGCTTCTGCACGGTATCGGACTTGCCGCCCGGAGCGCTTGAGTCACTGCGCACCTTGACACGGATGCTGGAACCCCATGCCTGTCCATCGAGTGATCCCATTTCTTTGTCGTCCCTCTTCCCGGAGCGTCCCTCTTCGGCCACGCCGGCAACGCACTCGGAGTCTTCAGGCAAGCCACTCCACGTGTGCATTTGTTTTGCAGATGGATCTACCCGCCAGGTTCCAGCCAACTCCCGCTTCGAGGTGTTGGGCAGGAAGCGGCTTCAGCTTCAGAGCGTAACCGCAAAGGATCTTTCTGCCGGTGATCAGGTGGTACTGCTTCACGACGATGAACGCGCAGCCTTCTCCGAGAAGTTGCTGCACCTTCTCGACCAGGGTAAATTTCTCAAAGGAAGCAGCACGCGATCCTCGTGGCTGAGTATCATCCGTCTGGTTCGCGCTCAAACCTCTATCTCGGCTACGGCGATCAAGAGGAAGCTCGAAGACGCAGGCGTATGTGTCCATGTCACCACGGTGAACTCGTGGCTTCCGTCCACTGCCGAAGACGACTGCGGGATACCGGAGACGCTCCCTGTATTCCTCGCCTTTGCCTCTGCCCTTGGCATTGCTTTACCTCAGGACACTCTGAAGCAGTGGTTTGCCGACATCCATCGCCTGCGTGTGGATCACCGCAAGATCGGCAGGCAACTCGCCAGGGCTATCCGTGGTGCTTACCTGAGCCGACTTGATCCCGTCACGCTTGCACGCATGGAACGGGAGTGGGGACTTCAAGCGAAGATGCTGCTTGAAGCGGCGCGAGTTGCCGTTGTAGATGATGTCTTACCCTTTACCCAGTGAGGCAACGTGATCGACGATCAAGTCTATAACCGTTTTGCCCGTGCTCTCGCCGAAAGCATTCGCTCGCGGGCGAAGGGGATCGACGACGATAGCGCCCGCATCGTGAGCACCCGGCCGCAGGAACATGTCCTCTCCGGTTTCCTGACGCCTCATGATGTTCCGGTCCCCCCGCCGCGCGCGGATGACACCGAAGCCGATGCCGAAATCGATGATCTTCCGAAAGACTCTGCCTTCGAATTGACCTCCCTCGGGCTGGAGTTTATGGCGGACCGAGCGTCGCTTGCAGCGCAGACGGCTTTCTCCGTGACGCTCGAACTGAACGTGTTTGTGCGCGTCGTTCCCACATGGTCGGAGCAGAAACAATTCGGCACATGGCAACGAGACCGCGCACCCGCATCCGGGCAAGCACCCACGACGAAGTCCCAGGCGCTCGTCGCCGCTTGGCGGCGGTTTCAGATCGCGCCGTTTGACGTGACCGTGACGGTGGCAGACGTGCTGCGTATCAAGCGCCAGCGCATCGATGTGTCGCCCCAGATCCGGCTCTCCGCTACCGAGTCTGCCGACCACTCTCTCTATTCCGCTCGCCACGCTATTCACGCTACCGAGGCTGAGCTTGCGACAGAAGTAGCCTTTAGCGCAGCGACCGCTCGCGCTCATCCGCACGCATTCACATCCGCTTGGAGCGCATCGGTGGACGTTCGGTTAATCAACGTGCCGACCGAGCCGAATCAGGTGCGTTTGGCCGTCCGCGTCATCAACGAGACGGTAGCGCCGGGGCGGGCGCAAGTCGATTTTGTCGATCCCAATCTGTACAGCGTCCGGATATCCGTGGCGGTTCCCGGCACCGTGCATAGGCCCACCGTCTTTCAGGAACTTCCCGCCAGTTTCAGATACGACCGCATGATGCCAGGCGTCGGAATCAATGCCCACGTTGAATCGAATGAAAAGGATTCCGTTGTACATCTGATCGCGGAAAGTGTACCGGTCACGGAAACTCCCCGGCTTGAGGCACGCGAATTCGGCGATGCCGACCCGACGTTCGCTGATCTCATGATCGATCCACTTCCCGTGCTCGATGCACTGGCGCGTCACATGGATACGTACGACCGCGAGCAGTGGGCCGCAAAAATCGCGACCCTCTCCGGTCTCGAACGCGCCGAAGGTGATCAATCCAGACAGGAGTTCCGAGGCGAGATCGCGCGCTACAGACGCGGCGTCACGTTGCTAAGGAATGGCACCTACCCCGATGTGCTCCGCGCATTCTGCCTGATGAATGAGTCCATGCGCACGGCGAACAAGGCCCATCAGCGCTGGCGTCTCTTTCAGATTGCGTTCATCGTTTCGCTGCTGCCGGAGCTGGCTTCGCGGGAGTATCCCGCGCTGAAGCGGGAAGACGATGGTAGGGTTGATCTCCTGTGGTTTGCGGCGGGCGGCGGCAAGACCGAAGCCTTCATGGGCATTATTCTCTGGCAGTCGTTCTTTGATCGCCTACGCGGGAAACGCTTCGGCAACACCGCATTTGTTCGGTTTCCGCTCCGCCTGCTGACCTTCCAGCAATTACAGCGACTGGGGCGGACACTGGCATGCGCGGACGTGGTGAGGAAGAACGCCGGGCTCAAAGGTGCGCGCTTCAGTATCGGATATCTTGTCGGCGGAACCGTGACGCCGAACAGGATCGATGACGATATGCACAAGCGCTTTAGCCGTCAGGGCGTTGACCCCAAGTACAAACGAATCTTTGCCTGCCCACTCTGCGGCGGCCCGGTCACTATCGCCTATAACGAACCGCTGAAGCTCATTGAGCATCACTGCGCCTCCGCAAACTGCTCTGCATCCGCCGAACGGTTGCCCGTCTATGTCACCGACCAAGACATTTACCGCTATCTTCCGACGGTCATCGTCTCTACGGTCGATAAGCTGGCGCTCCTTGGGCAGAACCAGCGCTTTTCAAACCTGTTTGGGCGGGTGGACCTGATCTGTGGCAAGCATGGTGCCAGCTTCGGGAGGACCAACGAACTGTGCGAAGCCGCGGCCGCCTTCAGCCGCGGGGAGCGTCCGAAAATGTGTGCGGGGACGGGCGTCTTCTACCCGCCGTTTCACGATCCGGCGCCCGCCATACTCGTGCAAGACGAGTTGCACCTGCTCAATGAGGAGCTTGGCACGTTTGATGCCCACTATGAAACCGGCGTCATTGCCCTTTTCAAGAGCTTGAACGCTGCTCCCTGGAAGGTGATTGGTGCGACCGCAACGATACAGGATTTCAACCGCCAGGCCTGGGAACTCTACTTGCGAGGGTCACGTCAGTTCCCGGCGCATGGGCCCGCTTCTGACGACTCGTTCTACTACCACCCCAACCCAGAGCGCTGTGGGCGCATTTTCGTCGGGTTGCTCGGTGTAGGGCGAAAGCACACGCCTGCCGTTACCAAGGCCCTGTCTATCTTCTACCAAGAAGTGCAAAAGGCGCGTGAACTGATCGTTCGTGATCCCGCCGCAGCGGCGAGAATCTACGGCACCGCTGGACTCACAAAGCAGGAGACCGACCACCTCCTGTTTCTGTACGAACTCGCGCTCACGTATGTGCTCACCCGAAAAGGCTCTGACCAAGTTGCCGAAGCGATCGAATCGAGGGTCCGGCGGGAACTGCAAGACACCTGCCCGCAGCACGGGGAGTTACTCCTCGAAATGTTCAACGGCGGAGTGGATGTCTCGCACATGATCACGGCGATGGATGAGCTCAAGGCGATGACGAGCGACGGCGATCCTAGTACCCGTACCCGGGGTGTGGTGACGACGAATATCATCGGCCACGGCGTCGATGTGGACCGTTTTAACGTGATCTTGTTCGCCGGCTTTACCCGCCTCGTTGCCGAATACATTCAGGCGTCGGCTCGCGTTGGACGACGTTTTCCGGGGATCTCGATTTTTGTGCCCACCCCCCAAAGTGAGCGGGATCGAAGCATCTTCGGTCGCTTTGCCAAGTTCCACCAATACCTCGACCGTCTCGTCGATCCAGCCGCCGTCACGCGCTGGCCGCTTCCCGCCATGCGCCGCACTATGCCAGGACTGTTGTGCGGTTACCTGATGGGTGTTGCCGCCGCCTCACTCGGAAAGCCCCTGTCCACCGTGGAGGCTGTACGCGACTCCCAGGGCGATGCGAATGGTGAAGCACTGACTCAGGATGCCGTCGTGAAGTGGATGCTGGGTGCGTATGGCTGTGAATTCGCGCCTTCGGCTCAATACCGCGAACAGCTGGAGCGCGCGGTCAAGAACGCGTATAGCTCCGTCGTCAACGTGCCTCCTCAGCGCGGGAGGTTCAAGCCGCTCAATATGCACTTGGAGGCAATGAATAGTCTGCGCGATGTCGATGAGCCCGCGTTCATTCGGATTGCTAACTCAGACGAAGCCAAAGCACTCAAGAGGTTGATCGATGGCTAGCCACTCGACCCCACCGGAGCAACACCACGACGGCGAGCAGAGTTCGGAACGCTCACTCAAGATGCAGCGCGGGGTGTCGCAACTCCTTTTTAACTACCTGCCTTACCGGACGGTCGATTGGGAGGATGGTCTCGCGATCGTGCAGCTCGGCAACGTGCGGCTTTCGAGTGTGTGGGAAGAAGATCGAAAGACTACACTACTCAAGGAGATCGGAGAGGCCTTCCATCGCTGGCAGGCGCGCGGCGGGCGTGTCGATCCCGCGTTCCCTCCGGTCCACGAGAGTGAACGATTCACGGTGGGTGCCCCCGCCGAAATCGATGCGTCGGTCATGCCAGCCGCGCTGATTTGTCAGCGCTGCGGCCAAATTCTTTTTCAAAAGAAATACGGTGGACCCGGTGCCGTTCGCTGTACCAACTCCGAGTGCCAAAGCCCGCGTGTCCACCAAATTCCCTTCGTGTTCGTGCACGGTTGCGGTGAACTCGTACCCATCACAGAGTGGATTCCCGCGACCAAACAGAACCCTGACGGCGGGCCACTGGCGCCGACAAGCCACCCGATTCGGTGCTCCCAGTGCCATAGCGGCGATCACCTCTTCATTCCCGGACGTTCTGAACGTGTGAAGGACATGAAAGTCCTCTGCCGCAAGTGCAACATCCTCGTCCTGGACCGATTTACATGCCGTTGCCATCGTTGCTTGAAGCGCTTCAACAAGGAACCCCCGGAGGCGGCGCACGGGCGAACGGGGACCATCGTAGCGGCGCTTGCGATGCGCCTTGCACGCTATAGCGCAAGCGACACCTACTATCCACAGACGTTGTCTATTCTCCGCCTCGACCGCCCGCAGCTTAGAACGGCGGACGATCAACTCTCATCGACGCTTTTCAAAATGCTTCCGCCCTCACGCCGTCCGGATGCGAATGTTTCGGCGGCGGACGGCATCAAGGCCCTGACCGATCGGCTCAAGGCAGCCGAGGCCCTGGGGGACCGCGACGAACAGCAACGGTTGCAGAAGCGGATCGTCGATATCGCTATGGGCAAGGTCTCCGCCCCTTCGCCGTCCGAGCAGGGACTATTGCAAAACGTCTCGCCCGACACCGAAAAGGCCATCAAAGAGAGTCTTGCGTTTCGCGGCACGGTGACCACGGTGCCCGTCGAAGAAAAGGTCCAAACGCTCGTTCCCGAAATCCAGCGACTGAAAACGGCGTTGGGATTGGACGAAGTCCTGTACGTTGACGACCTGCCCGTGATCACCGCAACCTACGGATACACGCGGCGTCACTTCGAACCGACCTACGAGGAACTCAACGCTAGAAACCTCCCTGTCGAAATACGCTCCTTCCCGGCCGTTCAGAAATTCGCAGCGCAGGCCTTGGGCCGTACGGATCTCGTCGGCACGATTCCGATTCTCGCCCGCGAAGGCGAGCATGAAGGCGTATTCCTCTCGCTGCGTCCCGACCTCGTCATTCGTTGGCTCGAGGCAAATGGCATCGCGCTTCCCAATCCTGAACTTCCGGGCATCGCCCGCATCATCGCTGCGCTCGAGCCCGTAGAACATGACCGCTTCCTGGATGACATCTGGGCCCTGCCGATCCGGCGACTCGTCTACGGACTCATTCATAGCCTCTCGCATGCGGCGATGCGTGCCATCACCCGTTACGCCGGCATAGACCGCACGTCCGTCGCCGAATACATTTTCCTGCCGCTGCTGGGTTTCGTCGTGTACGACAACTCCAGCAGTTTCAAGCTCGGGGGGATCGCGACGCTCGTTCGGGACCATCTTGCCGCATTCCTGCAGAACATCTCCAACGAAGCCGTGGAATGTCTCTATGACCCCGACTGCACCGATCACAGCGGCGCGTGCCATGGGTGCCTTCATTCCCCCGAAATTTCCTGCCGTACTTTCAATCACGGTCTTTCAAGAGCCTTCCTCACGGGCGGCCACACACCATGGGCCGACGCGTCGATTGACACCACAACGGTGGGTTTCTGGGAAGTCGTAGGGCGCACCGCATGAAGGATTACGTACATGCGGTGAGGAACTATCCCTGGCTCTTCGATGCGATTGAATCCGCTGTGGCCACTCTGCCGGATGAAGCTACCGACGATGGGTACAGGTTGTTCCGGGGAATGCGGACATCAACGGGCCGCCCCGTAGCGGACAGTGAAGCGCTGATCGCGCTAAACGCCCTTTGCGACCTCGGAGTCGTAAAGCGCCGTGGCGCGCGGTATGATCTCGACAAGCAGCGGTGGTTCGAAACGCAGCAGCTTCGTGAAGGGATTAAGTCCGCCATTGCAATTCTTGCGGACGAATCACAGAGCGCTAGTGAAGACACACATCTTTGTGTCTCGCTCCCGCCGACGTTGGCTCCTGCCGCCCAGCATGTTATCCGCGAAAGCTCAACCGATTTGCGCAGTGGCATGTTGGACGTAATCGTAGGTGCTCAGGAGTCGTTACTCATCGCTTCTCCATTCTGGGATGCGGGGACAAGCGAAGAAATCGCTACGCTCGCCAAGAAGAGGCTAGGGGGCGGCGTGAGCGTAACGATCCTTGGCCGATTCAGCCGGGATTTGCCTGTTCCAGTCCGTGCTGAACTTCGGAAGATCGCCAAGGACCCCAACTGCTCCATCCTGTCCTGGTTCGAAGGGAGTGGAAACGACACTCAGACCTTCCACTTCAAAGCCATCAGCGCAGATCGCGGGACGCGAGCGTACCTTGGTAGTGCCAACATGACCGTTTCAAGCCTCCGGTCTCGGATGGAATTGGGCGTCGTATTGACCGGTAAAGTAGCCGAGGAACTGGATAGAGTGCTCAGGGTCGTCTTGACCCTAGCCTCTCCGATATCACTCTGAAGATCGCATCGTCGATGCGCTGGCAGAACTCCTCACCAATTTTGATGTCTTCGAACGCGACCGAACTTCACCCCGGTCTTTTGCCGTTCAGAATGCATACGTGACGCGAATCAGGCATCCCTGCTCGCAAGCTGATGAAACAGGAGCGACACTCGGTCTGCACGGGCCACGCGCCAACGATTTCCGTAAACGCCGCGCTGTCCACGTCCTTGGACCTGGACCGCCGCGGCGCTCCCGACAAGTCCGGCACCCAAGGCGAAGCAGACAGGCTCCAAAACGAGTGTACGGAGCCGTGAAATCAGCCTCGGCAGAGTTGAGATCCTTTGAATCCGTGGCTACAGCAGTTGCATGCCATTCATGGCACCCCGCTTTGGACGAGGCCGTCAACAACCGCGACCTGTCAACCGGAGAAACCGGAGAATTCGCAGGTGAAAACTTGGGGTTCGGCCTCAACCGTGGAGGTTGAGTGCGGACCCCAAGATGTCTCTCTTCCAACCGGAGAGAACGCGCGGCGCGGAAAAACTCGCGGAATGTTGGGGATACGGGCGAGGGACACGCGGGGCGATGCCGTCAACAAAACAGGCGATTGGAGTTGGGACAAGAATGTAGTGGCTCCCCGGCATGGATTCGAACCACGATTCACGGCTCCAAAGGCCGCTGTCCTACCATTAGACGACCGGGGAATCTGCGCCTTGACTACGCTCCATTCCAGTGTAACCGGCCGAAAACTCGGCCGCAACGCCGGCCCGCGCGCCCCCATTACTGCGCCTGCCGCCGTCATGAACATACGCTAGCATTGTTCTGGACGGCCAGACCGCATACCGCGGCCGGACGGCGCCGCACGGAGGTGGATTCCCATGAAGCTTTCTTTCGATCGCGCCACTCTGGGGCGCACCGGCCGGGAGGTCGGGCGGCTCGGGATCAGCGCCAGCTACGGCGTGCCCGCGGCCGCCGTGGAGCGCGCCTTCGAGCAGGGAGTGAACTACCTCTACTGGGGCAGCCTGCGCACCGGGGAGTTCGCGCAGGCGCTCCGCCACCTGGCCGGCCAGCGCGACCGCATGGTGCTCGTGATCCAGTCCTACTCGCGCATGGCGGCCCTGGTGGGGCGGAGCCTGGAGCGCGCCCTCCGCGCCATCGGCTATGACCACGCCGATCTGCTGCTGCTGGGGATGTGGCAGAAGCCGGTTCCAACACGCATCCTGGACGCCGCCGGCGAGCTGGTGCGCCGGGGGCTGGTGCGCCACCTGGCGGTATCCACGCACCGGCGGAAGCTGGTCCCGGAAATCGCCCGCGGCTCGCTCTTCGACGCCGTCCACTTCCGCTACAACGCGGTGCACACCGGCGCGGAGCGCGACATCTTCCCGCACCTGCCGGCCGGAGAACGTCCCGGACTGGTCTCCTTCACGGCCACCTGTTGGGGCCAGTTGACGGGCGGCGGGCGAGAGCTCAAGAACCTGGCGCTGTGGCTGGGCCGGGGAAAGATCCCCCAGGGCGAGCCGATCCCCACCGCCGGCGACTGCTACCGCTTCGTGCTGGCCCAGCCGGACGTGGACGTCTGCCTCACCGGCCCGGCCAACGCGCAGCACGTCGACGAGGCGCTCGCTGCGCTCCGCCGCGGCGCCATGACGGAGGACGAACTGGCCTGGATGCGCAGAGTGGGCCGCGCGGTGTACGGAAAATAGCGAGCGCCGGCCCCCGCGCCGGATTCCGCGCCAGGCTGTAAAATCGTGGTTGTATGAGAACCCTCCTGGTGATCGCCGTGGCTGGCTGGGCGGCCTTGCCGGGCGCCGCGCAGCAGGCCGGGCCGGCGCTTTCCATCGATGCCGCCGCCGGCAAGCAAGCCATTTCGCCCGACATTTATGGAATCAATTTCTACTGGAGTGTGGACGATTCCAATAGCAATCCGATCCCCGCGCTGGTCGCCGCCGCGCCCGTTTTGCGGCCCACTGTACGCCGTTGGGGCGGCAATAACACCAGCACTTACCAATGGCAACTCGACGTCGACAACATCGATTCCGACTGGTTCTTCGAAGTGCTGCCCGCCGCGGTCCCGGACGTTTCCAAGCTGCCGGCGGGAGGCTCGTTCAACGCCTTCGCCGATCAGGTGCGCACGACCGGCGGCAAGATCCTGGCGACCATGCCGATTCTGGGCTGGCTGCCCAAGGCCCGCCAGAGGATGTGCAGCTACAACGTGGCGAAGTACGGGAGTCAGTGCAAAGTCGACCAGTATTGGACGGCCTGCGGCGATGGCATCGTGTACGCCTCGGCCTGCGGCACTCCTACTGTCAACGACGGCCTGGCGCCGTCCAGTCCGGTGTACATCCAGAACGATCCCACCGACGCCTACGCCCAGTACGACCAGACCTTCCAGGCCGCCTGGGTTCAGTATCTGATCACCCGCTACGGCAAGGGCGGCCAGGGCGGCGTGGCGATCTGGAGCCTGGACAACGAGCCGATCTGGTGGGACTCCACCCATCGCGACATCCATCCCAACCCCTACACCTACGACGAGAACCTGAGTCTCAACATCACTTACGCCGCGGCCATCAAGCAAGCCGACCCGACGGCCTTGGTTTCCGGACCGGTGGCGGATAACTGGGCGTCGCTGTACTTTTCGAAGAAGGACATTACCGCCGGGTGGAGCTCGCGCGCCGGCCAATACTGGTCGAACCCGGTGGACCGCAACGCGCACGGCGGCGTGCCGTTCCTGTCGTGGTACCTGCAGCAAATGCAGCAGTACGAGCAGCAGCATGGAACGCGCCTGCTGGATATCCTCGACGTCCACGCCTATTACGAACCGAGCGCGCTGGACAGCGGGACCGAATCCGCCGCCATCGACGCGCTGCGCCTGGATTCCACGCGCGAGTTCTGGGATCCCACCTACATACCCCCCTCCAATTACTGGATTGTCGACCCGAATAACAACGGCGCGCCCATCGCCCCGCAGTTGATTCCGCGGCTGCGGCAGATTGTGGCGCAGAACTACCCGGGCACCAAGATCGCCATTTCCGAATACAACTGGACGGGCTTCGGCACGCTGAACGGCGCCCTGGCGCAGGCCGAACTGCTGGGCGTGTTCGGGCGCGAAGGGCTGGATATGGCGACGCTTTGGGGACCGCCCAGCCCCACCGATCCGGTGGCGTTGGCTTTCCAGATGTACCGCAATTACGACGGCGTGGGCGGGGCGTTTGGTGAAACCGGCGTCCAGAGCACCAGCACGGACCTCAGCAGTCTCTCGGTGTTCGGTGCGCTGCGCTCCGATCTGTTCCTCACCGCCATGGTGATCAACAAGACCTCGAGCGATCTGAGCAGCACGCTGACGCTGGCGAACTTCGCTCCGGGTCCCGCGGCGCACGTCTGGCGGTACAGCGGCGCGAACCTGGGCGCCATCGTGCCGCAGCCCGACGCCGCCACCAGCGGCGGCTCGCTGACCACCGTGTTCCCCGCCAATTCCATCACCCTGCTGGCCATCCCGCCGGCCTCGTTCCCGGTGCCCAAGCCGGTGGTGAACGCGGTGACCAGCGCGGCCTCCTACGGCTCCGCCGTCGCGCCCGGGCAGATGGTGGATATCTGGGGCAGCGGTATGGGGCCGGCCGTCGGCTCCGGCCTCACGCTCGACGCGAACGGCCTGGTGAGCACCGCGGTGGCCGGCGTGCGCATTCTGTTCGACGGCGTTCCAGCGCCGCTGGTGTACGTTTCGGCCACGCAGTGTTCGGCCGTGGTCCCCTATTTCGGCGCTGTCAATCCGACGACGCATGTGCAGGTGGAATACCAGGGGGTGCGCAGCGATCCCTTGCAGGTCGCGCTCAGCGCCACCGCGCCCGGCCTGTTCACCGGCGACGCCAGCGGCGCCGGGCAGGGATCCATACTGAACCAGGACAACAGCGTCAACTCGGCGGCCAATCCCGCCAGCCGGGGCTCGATCGTCACCCTGTGGGGCACCGGCGAAGGCCTCACCGACCCGCCCGGCGTGGATGGGCGGCCGGCGGTGGATGTTCTGCCCAAACCGCTAGCCGCGGTGTCGGTTGACATCGGCGGCCAGCCCGCCGTGGTTCAGTATGCCGGTGCGGCTCCCGGAATGATGCCCGGCGTATTGCAGATCGACGCCCAGGTTCCGTCCAACGCGCCAGTCGGGTCCGTGCCGGTCCACATCACCGTCGGCGGCGTGACCAGCCAGGCCGGCGTGACGCTGGCGATTCACTAGCCGGCCCGCCGGTTTCCCCGCGCCCCAAAGGAATGTTAGAGTCGTATCCGACCATGCACGAGAAAACCCATCCCCCACACGAGATTCTGCGCGTCATGCGGCCCATGTACGCCCGCCAATGGCTGCTCGGGCCGTCGCCCCGCCACGCCGTCCCCGATGGTGAGATGCCGCCCAGCACGGCCTACCACCTGATTCACGACGAACTGATCACGGACGGCAGCTCGCGCTTCAACCTGGCCACGTTTTGCGGCACCTGGATGGAGCCGGAAGCCTGCAAGCTGATGTCCGAAACGTTCGACAAGAACATGATCGACAAGGACGAGTATCCGCAAACCGCCGAGCTGGAGATGCGCTGCGTCCACATGCTGGCCGGACTCTGGCACTCGCCCGACGCCGGAAGCGCCCTGGGGACTTCCACCATCGGCTCGAGCGAAGCCTGCATGCTCGGCGGCCTGGCGCTCAAATGGCGCTGGCGCGGCAGGATGCGCCAGGCCGGCAAACCCGCGGACCGGCCCAACCTGGTGATGGGCGCCAATACTCAGGTCTGCTGGCACAAGTTCACCCGCTATTGGGACGTCGAGGAGCGTTCGGTTCCGCTGGAGGGCGAACGCTTCGTGACCGACCCGGAAAGCGCCGCGGCCGCCTGCGACGAGAACACCATCGGCGTGGTTGCCGTGCTGGGCAGCACCTTCACCGGCGACTACGAGGACGTGCGGGCCTTGAGCGCCGCCCTCGACCGTCTCCAGGAGAAGACCGGGCTGGACATCCCCATTCACGTGGATGGCGCCAGCGGCGCATTCGTCGCGCCCTTCCTGCAACCGGAGCTGGTCTGGGATTTCCGCCTCCCGCGGGTGAAGTCCATCAACACCTCCGGCCATAAGTACGGCCTGGTATTTCCGGGCGTCGGCTGGGTGATCTGGCGGGAAGCTGCGGATCTTGATCCGGAGTTGATCTTCAACGTGGACTATCTGGGCGGCACCATGCCGACGCTGGCCATCAACTTCTCGCGCCCGGCCAGCCAGGTGGTGGCGCAATATTACAACCTGATCCGCCTCGGCAAGTCCGGCTACCGCGCCATCCATCAGGCCTGCCAGGACGTGGCGGTTTACCTTGCCGGAGAAATTGCCGCCATCGGCCCGTTCGAGCTGGTGAGCCAGGGCACCGACCTCCCGGTGTTCGCGTGGAGGCTCAAGGAGCCGGCCCACTGGTCGCTCTACGATCTGGCCGACCGGCTGCGCGACCGCGGCTGGCAGGTCCCCGCCTACCGCATGCCCGCGAACCGCCAGGACCTGGTGGTGCAGCGGGTGGTGGTGCGCAACGGTTTCACCCGCGACCTGGCCGACATGCTGGTGCGCGACATCCGCCGCCACCTGGACTGGTTCGCCGCGCAGCCGGGTTTCCGGAGCACCGCGCAAACCGCGCAGTTCCACCACTAAAGAAGATCCGCGAAAACCTGGGGACTTTCTTCCCCGCGCCGCGTCTACCCTTCTTTCATCCTTGACGCCGCCAGGTACACGTCGCACTCCGTCACGGCCGGCTGATGCAGCATGGCGGCCCGCGCCGCGGCGGCGTCCAGCAGGGTGATGGCCTTATCGGGCAATCGGCCGGCCAGGCTCGACGACCGAGCCACCGCCGCCTCGACCACCGGCGCGTCGATCGCCACCCCGTGATGGGCGGCTAGCGTCTCGCGGAGATGGCCGAGCACGGCGGCGGCGTCCTCGCGCGCAAGCTCGGTAACTTCGATGGCGTCCATGCGGCGCTCCAGCGGGCCCTGAGCCAGCCTTTCCACGTACGGTGGCAGGCAGGTGGCGGCCAGGTGCGCGCCGCGGTCCAGCGCGCCGGACAGCAGCCAGGGTGTCAGGGGCGCGGTCATCGCCGCCAATTCCAGCCGCTCCAGCGCCAGCACCACGTTGCCGGCGGCGATGGCTTCCTCCAGCGCCACGCTCAGCAGTTTTTCGCGTTCGCCCTCCCATAGCGCGCCGGCCAGCAGGCAGGAGAGATCCACGGAAAGAAGCTGCCAATCGGCGTGGACCGCGGCCAGGTGGCCGGCCACCTTGTATAACAGGTTGGTCTTGCCCAGCCCCGGCGCGCCCACCAGCACCGGCAGGCGGCGCTGCCAGGAGAGCAGGCTGGTGGCGGCCTGCTCGGCGGCTTCCTCGCGTCCCACGGTCTGGGGCGCGGCGCCGGCGCGCACCTGCGCGGTGATGTTGATGGCGAAGCGCGCCAGCAAGCCACTACCGGCCGCGCTGGCGGCGGGTTTGGCGGGCGCCGCCGGTTCACCCGGCGCGCCCAGCATAGCCAAGGCCTGCTGCACCGCCTCGCCGGCTTCCGGGTACAAGCCGGAAGCGGCCGAGACCACCCGCCAACCCTGGCGGCGATCCGCGGCGGCAAAGGCGCGCGCGAGTTCGCGATCGGGGCCGACGTACTCCAGGTCCTCGTCCACGCACACCAGGAACGGCAGCCCGGCGCGCGGGCGCTTCACCAGCACGCTGGTGCGCGGCTTACTGAAACAGGCCGCGTCGGCGGGCACGTTGCGCAGCAGCACGGTGTCGTCGTCGGGGTTATCGATTCGGACCTTCAGTTGGTGCAGGCGAGCCTTCAGCGCGGCTTCGAGACCGGGCATATCTCCTCCTCATGGCATCCAGCATCTGCTGCAGATGGCCGGCGTCGTCGTAAGGCCCTACCAGCGGCAGCTCCGGACCGTCGTCCTCGTCGGGCGGCGGCGGGTCGGCCCACACCTCCGTGGAGGCGAAGGGATCGCTCAGATCGAGCGTGCGCCCGTCGGGGCCGGCCACCGACATCCAGCTCGACCCCGCCGGGACCTGGCCGGACAGGCGGCGGACAACTTCGCCGCGCAGCTTGGCGCGGCCCACCTCGGGCGGCTGGCGCATGGCCGCTTCGACGTCATCGATGGCGGGAACGCGGTGATCGAGCACCCCGCGCCGGTCCATCTCGGTGAAGATGCCACGCGGGCCGATCTGGCTGAAGCGGGTGTCGATCTGGTACAACTCGTCGCGCAGGGCGAGGAAGCGATCGAAGTCGTCCCACGACAGCCCCTGCGCTTCCAGGAGGCTTCCGCAGTGCGCCATTTCTTCGGGAATGGGGCTATCGTTCGCCAGCAACGCGCTCAACCGGACGCCCCGGCTTTTCACGCCGATGTTCGCCAGCGCCACGTTCAAGCGCCGGACGACGGAGATGAGTAGCGCGAACCGCTCCATGGGAATGCCGCGGAGTTCGGCGCGATGGTGGAAGAGCTTGCGCTTGATGGCCCAGTCGAGGACCGTGGAAACCGAATCCGGGCCGCCTTCCAGTTGGTCGAGCGTGAGCCGCCACAGCGCGCAGATGGCGTCCGTCCAGGCCGGCAGGACGTCGCGGTGGGATTCGGCCAGGTGCAGAAGCCGCCGCTGGACCTCGATGGCGGTGGTCTCGCCGCCGCCGGCCAGGCGCAGCTTGCGTTGGCAGTCGGGGTCCAGGGCGACGACGTGCAGCGCCTCGATGGGCGACTCCAGCCGCAGTCCCGCGCCGGGTCTCAGGCCTTGCTCCGCCATGGCGGCGACCAGCGCCGTGGCGCCGGTCTTGAGCACGATGGCCGTCTCCGAACACAGGCTCTCGCCGCACAGGATGTGCAGCCGGTTGTAGCCGTCGCCCGACAGCGACTCGTTCTTGGTGTGAAAGATGCCGCGATTGCCGGTGGAATCGCCGGAGATGGGGTGCTGGATGTGCAGCAGCCGCGGCGCCACCGCGAACTCCGGCCAGTTCACCAGCGGGTTGAAACCACCCGCCCCGGTGTAGATGCCGCGCGTGACCAAGTGGGGAATGAGCTGCTCGGGAAGACTGGCGGGGTCGGCGCGGTGAAGGTAGGATTCATGACATCCCCAGGTGCTGCCCGACCCGCTGTAGTCCACGTTGCAGCGGAAACACATGACTTCGGTGGCGGGACCGGATTCGGCCTGGACCTCCTGCACCAGGCCCTCCAGAATGCGCTCGCCCGCCTTGATGTAGCGCGCCAGTTCCCAGGGCGTGGTGCACTCAGGGGTGGTCATCTCCGGGTGCAGGCCGCAGTCGATGTAATATCTGGCGCCATTTTCCAGGAACATGCCGGCGGACGAGCCCATATCCGGCAGGTGTGGCAGGCGGCGCTTGGCCACCCGCACGAACCGGTTCACCAGATCGTCGCGGCGCATCGGCTCCTTGCCGCCGAGGCCGGCGATGGCGTATTCGCTTTCCACCCCGAACATCGGCCTGACCATGGGTCACTCTCCGCCTTGCTGCCGGTTGGCTCTCAGAAACGCCTCGCTATCGCTGCTGAGGGCGCGGTTGATGGCCTCGTCCCCCGCAGCCAGAAAGCGGCTGGCCTGCTCCCGCAGGCGATCCAGCCCGCCTCCCGCCTCGCCGCCGCCCCCGGGAGGAGGCGTGGTGTCCTGCCGTTCTTTTTGACGCATAAGTTGCTCCTTTTGAAATCGAACTCAATTCACCCTTGGATACCTTCGCTCGGTTGCCACGCCGCCGGTTTCGCTTTTCGAAACAGCCGCGCCAGCCGCCGGCGCCCGCGGCTCCGCCGCGCTTTCAAAGCCGCGGATGTAGGAGAGCGTTGGCCGGCGATCCAGTTGGCCGTTTCTGGGAGCCGCTTCGACAGCGTCCAGCACGTCCGTGAACCGGCTCTCCGCCGCCAGCAGCGGCGCCACCTCGGCCTCCGTCATGCCCAGCGGGTTCTTCATGTCGATGGTGCGGCGCGAGGGCCAGTATCCGCCGTCGCGCACGCGGAAGGCGATGGAATCCCAATCCACCGTGTCCACCCACTCGGCATGCGCCCGGCGCAGCAGCATGGCCCGCGTCCAGGCGCGCGTGTCGCTGGGCGGCTCCGAACAGAAGTGTTGGATGCGCTCTTCGTCCAGCAGCCGCTCGGCCAATCCGTTCCGCTCGTAGGCCCAATACAGGCCGCTTGGATCCAGGCTGGCGTAGAGCTGATCCAGGTGGCGGATGGCGGGCGAATCCCAGGTGAGCGACGGCCGCTGGCTCATGGCCCGCTGCAGGATGCTGAGTTTCATGACCCAGTCGAGCTTGGGCGCCAGGCCCGGCCAGTCGGCCGCTTGCAGGCGCAGCAGGGTGTCCTCCCAGAGGTCCAGAATCTCCGGCGCCCTGGGCACGAAGCCCTCGAACCCTCCCTCGGCGGCGAAGCGTTTGGCTTCCTCCAGGAACCGGAATTGCAGCTCCACGGCGGTCATTGCGCCGCCCGTGGCCAGGCGCGCGCGGGCGCGCAGCGTGGGGTCGTGGCTGAATGCGCCGAGCGCCTCCAGCGGGTCGTCCAGCACCAGCGCCGGATCCACCCTTTCGGCCTCCACCATGGCCAGCGCCAGTTGCATCACGCCCACCTTGAGCACGCAGGGAAGGTGCGCCAGGGTGTTGTCGAAGAAGATGACGTGCAGGCGCGCCGGCGCGTCCGCCTCGCCCGACCACCGCCAGCCCCCGCACAGCGCTTCGTCGCGAGAGTTGACGATGGGGCGGTCGAAGGTGGTCTGCGTGCCCACCAGCGTCTCGAAGTAGTCGGCGCGCTGCGAGAGCTGGAAGGCCACATCCGGCGCGCCGTTCTCGGACCCCACTTTCCCCTGCCCGGTGTAAACGATGCTGGAGGCCTGAAACGAAGCCAGCCAGCCCAGATAGTGCGGCTTGCGGCGGATGAGGTTGCTCCAGGCCCGGCGCGTCACCAGGAAGTTCAGGTGGCTGCCGTAGGAGTTGCCGTGGCCGTCGCTGTTGTTGACCAGCACCTGAATGGAACGGCCCTGCGGCTGGCGCGCGTTGGCCGCGTCCATGGCTTGGCGCGCGATGCGCAACATGGCGTGCCAGGCGGAAGCGTGGTCCCATGCGCTCAGCGTCTCCGGGACGCAAAGCTCCAGGTGGTTCAGGTCGATATAAATGCAGCCGCCGTTGGTGGGCAGGAATTTGCGGCCCCAGTCCTGCGGGTTCCAGCCGCCGGTGGAGGTAGTATCGCGGTCGTCGGTTTCGTCGCGGTCTTCCCGCCTGGATCGCCCGCAAGTGTAGGACGACCAGCTTCCCGAGTAGGGCGTGTAGGAGAAGCTCTGCTCGCGCGGCAGGCCGTCGATTTCGGCCAGCAGGGCGCGCGAGGCCATGGCGCCGGTGTCGCGGCCGGGCACGCCCAGCACGAAGTTCCCCAGCTCGATATCGCCGCCGCACAGCTTGGGCAAACGCGGGATCTGTGAGTCGCTCATAGTTCGGTCCTCATGCCGCATTGATGTAGCGGAAAGGCTGGCTGACCTTGCGCTCCACCGGGTCCACTCGGACCACGTCGACGTCCTGCGGCAGGCCGTCCACGTAGTTCCGGCAATTGTGGGGCGTCAGGGCGATGGCGGCGGACTGCAGGAAATCGGCCACCGCGGCCGCCACGTCGGCGGTTTGCACGCCGCAGGCGCCGCCGCGGGCCTCCCGCGAGCAGGCCCGCTCAAGGGCCCCCTGGGCGATGGAAGCGACCTCGGCCCCGTTGATCAGGTCGCTCGCGCGCACGGTGCGCCGCTTGCCGTCGCGGAACATGATCTGCGCCAGCTCGCTGTCGACGCCGGGGGCGAAGATCAGGGAGACGGCCGTATCGATGGCGTCCTTCCAGGCGCGTTCCTGCGAGTGGCCGTTGGCGGCGTAAGGGACTGCCGCGGGCAGGTGCTTTTCGAAAATCTGCCGCACCGCCTTGCGGTTGGGGCGCGGAATGCGGATCTTGAGATCGCCCAGGCGGCCCGGCCGCGTCAGGGCGGGATCCAGGCTGTCGAGGCGGTTGGTGGCGGTGACCACCAGGATGTTGCCGCGCGCCTCGAGTCCGTTCAGCTCGGCCATGAAGGAGTTGGCCACGCGATCGTCGATCTGGTGAACGGAACGGCCGCGCACGCCCGCTATCCCATCGATTTCGTCGAAGAACATGACCACCGGCACGCCCGGGTCGCGGAGGCCGGCCTCGCGCGCGATGCGGAACACCTCGCGGTAGTTGGCCTCCGTCTGCCCGTACCACATGGAATGCAGGCCGGCGGGCTTCACGTTGATGAAGCGCGAGCGCCCGGTCTTGGACAGGCCCGCCAGCCAGTTCGCCAGGCAGCGGGCCATCAGCGTCTTGCCGGTGCCCGGCGGGCCGTAGAGCAGCACCGCCTTCTTGCGGGGCAGAACGTACTTGCGAACAATTTCGGGGTGGCGGAAATGCAGCTCGATGGAGAGCTTCAACTCCTCGATCTCGCGATCCAGCCCGCCCACGCTTTCGAAGGTTTCGGGCGGCGTCTCCTCGAGAAAATATTCGTCGCCCTCGGGCCGCTCGATCTTCTCGTAGGCCACGCAGGAGCTGCGGTCGAAGCGCAGCAGGTCGCCGGCCTTGAGCGGCGCGCCGCGCAGCGGCCCCGCCGCCAGAACCACCATCTGCTCGTCGCGCGACTTGATCACCAGCCGCCCGGCGCCGGTGAAGCGGACGAACGTGGCCGTCTCGCCGCAGGTGAACGTGGCCCCCTCGGATTTGCTGAGGATGACGTTCCGCTCGTGGGAGAGCAGCACCTCGTCGCCGGTTTGGAATTCTTCGGGGTTCATTTCCCCGAAGCCCACCGCCCGCAACTCCGAGCCCATCCGCACCAGGGCGAACTCGCTCTCGCCTCCGATTCGCGAGACGAACACCGCCGGGAAGTTGGGCGGCGCGGTGAGAGCTTCGATGGTTTGCCGGACGGCCTCCTGGGCGGCGCTGGCCGATTCGAGCCCGGCCCGCATGCGCCCGATCTCCTCGATCAGCATCCCGTCCACCTGCGCGCCGCCCTCCCGCGACGCGGCCCGGTACTGCTGCAACATGGCGACGGTTTGCTCCATCTCGCGCGGCCGGCGGGCCGCCGCCAGGAGCGTTTGGAAAACATTGACCGCGGCGTTGTCGCGCGGCGGGGTTTCATTGCGCATGGGGTTCCTCCAAAAGGTGAAATCCGCGGGGTTGGATCTTTCCGCCCCGCCAGCCGAACAGGCTGAAAGTCAGGCCCGCGAACGGCGTGTCGTTCACTACCAGTCCCAGGCTGTGAGCGCGCGGGAAAGCCGCCCGCATCACGGCCACGTCGTCTTCGCTGAAGAAGTCCTTGGCCAGTTGGCAGTCTTTTTGCTTCTCGGGGGTGCACTCCTTGGCCTTGCACCACTCGCGAATGGGATGCGAGTGCCAATATCCGGCGTAGACTTCGCCCTTGTTGCGCAGCCGGACGGCGGCGCTGGCGGCGCTCCAGGTATCGGGCGTAAACGTCAGCCTGGCGGCGGTGCCGCGCGTGTGCTCGGCCGGAATCTGGGCGGTCACTTCGACAAAGATCTCTGGCAGCGCGGCGTCGTGGTGCAGGCGGCCGATCAGCACGCCGCCGGTTTCGCGCCCATCGGCGGCGCGGGTGAGCGCGGCCGCTTCGTCCAGCACCCGCTGCGGGATGAAGGCCGGCATATCGTCGGCGTCCACCACGCCCACCGGCGAGGAGCGGCCTTGAAAATCGCCGAGCCGCGATTCGACCAGAGGCAGCGCGGTTTCCTCCACCACCTCCAGTTGCAGGCCCCCAGCGGGTTTGCCGTTGCCGTTGCCCGCGAACGCCACCGCCTGAAACAGGTACGTGTCGCCGGCCGCGAGCTTCCCACGCTTCACGAATTCGGCCGAGGTCTGGGCGGCCACTTCGCGGAAATAGCTGGACGGAAAGGTGGTGCTCACCGTCCGCCCGCCGCTCGCGTACGCCACCTGGAATCCCGTCACGTACGGCGCGCCCTGCGACTTGTCCCAGAGCGGCTCGATGGACGCGGTTCCCTGGCCCGACAGCGGCAGTTCGCCGCGCCGGGCATGCTCGCTGCGCGTGGCTTCGGCGGCCGGCTCCCAGTCGACCTCGACCGACGCGGAGCCCAGCGCGGTTCCGTCTGGGCGGAACAGCAAGACGCCATATCGATACTCGTTCACCAGCATTGGGGGCCTCCTTGCGATGCCGGCCTAGCCGGCGTTGATGTTGGGCTGAAGCATGAGCTGGTCGCCCGCCTCGAGGGCGTCGCCAACCCTTTCGCTCGCGTTCAGTTGGCGGCCATCCCGCTCCAGCCTGGCCTGGTAGCTCAGCGGCAGGCCGTCGGGATCCCTGGCCGGAAGGTTCATTTGGGACAGCAGGCCCTGCACCAGTTCGCCCACCGTCGCGTCGGCAGGCGCCTTGGGCACGCGGAAGACTTTCTGTCCCGAGACGTCGGTTACCGTCAGGCTGATGCCTGGCAGCGTTTCTGTGGTTGCCATGGTTAATCTCCTTTGATTTGGTGACTCGCTGGAAGGCGCGCCGACCGGTAGATGCCGGCCACCGCGCCGTCCTTCAACACTTCCATTTCCCGGGCGCAGTGCCGGCCGGCCACCGAAAGCGCCGCCAGCGCATGGCCCGTTTCCGCCGCCGAGGGCCCGGTCTCCATCCGCACTTCGAAGCCGGCCTCGATGGCCTCGCCCTGGCGCCGGACGAACGCCCGGGCGTAGCGCAGCGTAGCGTTGGCCTCCAAGAGGTAGAGGCAGAGCGCCTGCCACGCGGTGTCGCCGGGAGCGTCGTGGCGATACAGCGTCAGGTGGAACCGCGCGCCCGCGCCACACCGCTCGACCGCGGCCTGAAGGAACTGGCTGCCGGCTTCGAGATCCGCCAGCAGCGCGCCCCCGGGCCGCTCGTGGTATTGCCACCCGGCCTCGCTGAGCAACTCCGTCATACTGCCGGGATTGGCTTGCCCCTCGCCTTGCGGCTCCGGACAAGCCACCTCCGTCCCGGCAGCCTCGCGGGAGAGCCAGTCGCGGAGCTGGTGCGAGGCGCTCCGCATTCCGTCCAGATGCTCGCGGACCCGGCCGGCCTCGGGGCTGCCCCCGTCCGGCAGCGGCACTTCCGCGCGCAGCCTCAGATCGTGGGGACCGCGGAGCGCGAATTTCACCGCTGCCGGAAGCTGGTGCGCGCGCTCCGCCAGCGGAGCCAGCAGTTCCGGCGCCGGGCTAACGCCCGCGTCCGCGTCGAGCAGCAGGAAGCCCTGGTCGCGCCGCGCCGTCACCGCCATGGCCGCCCCGTTGGTCAGCGCCAGGTTCCAGCAGTCCGCATCCTGCTGTTCGCACTCCTGCGCCCACAGAGCCAGTAGTTTGCCGAGATCGCTCATATTCGTTCCACCTCCAGCTTTATCGCCCGCCGCTTGAGGGGCCGGCGGTCGATGGGAAAGCGGTGCTGGTTTTCCCGCGCGAACCGGCACGCGTCTTTATTGAGGGCGTCATCTTCTCGCGGGGTCAGCCGCTGCCAGCTCAAGATTTCGTACACCTGGTAAAGCAGGTCCACCAGGCGCGTGCCCGGCGCGATGTGGCCCACGCAAATGAACGGCGCGCCGAAAGCGATGTTGGGGTGATAGGTGTTGGGCGGCCCAAACAGCGTGACAACCTCGTACGGGTTCACCGAGCGCAGGTAGTCGGCGCTGAAATAGAAGCCCACGTGGAACGAGTCCGCTTCGCGCACCACGCCGTCTTTGTCTTTCACCAGCCCGCGGCACGCGTAGTGGGCGATGTGGTGTTGGCCCGTGTCCATGCAATCGAGCTCCAGGATGTCGCTGGCCTGCGCCAGCGCCGCGCCCTCCTCGCACTGCCGCTCGCAAAACGCCCTCAAAACGGGATCGGAAATCGTCGTCGGGAGAGTCATGATGGTTGCCCCGTAATGCCACGATATTCCACGCGTGGCCCGGCTTCGTATCAGCGGGCGGGATCACACTCGAAAGTGGTGAGCCCGTTCCGCTTTTCGTTTTCGATCTCAGCGGCGGCGGAGATCTCAAGGAATTTATCGCCGGCCAGCAGCACATCCCCGTGGCGCAGCCCCGCCTCGTCCAGCGTGTGATTCAGCACGTCCGCCGGCAGATCTCCGGTGAGACGCTCCGCGATGTCGAAGCCCGCCGCCGCCATCGGCTGCCGGCACGCGCCGCAGCGCCGCGCCGCGGGGGTGAGCGAGCCTTCCAGATAAAACATGCGCTTTTCGCCGCAGCACTTCCGGCAGACCAGGCGGCGGATGAAGCGCTGCCCCGCGACGCGCACCGATTCCGCCAGCGCCAGCAGGTCCGCGAGGCGCGTCGCGCGCGTGTCGCAGCGCAGCGGCTGGATCGGCCAGGTGGCGTGATCGAAACGGCAGCGCGGGTTGCGGCGGAACGAGGTCACCGCATGCCGGTGCCAGCGCGCGTTGAGCGTGGCCTGCCGGCCGATGGCGGCGCGATCGAATTCGCCCGCCAGCATCTTGCGGCACTCCAGCGCCAGCATGGCCGCCGCCAGCGCGCCCAGTTCGGAAGACGCTCCGTTGTGCGGCGGCGCGCCCTCCGGCCCGTCGCACGGGTAGGGCTGCTCCAGCAGCGCGTAGTCCGCGTCCCCCCAGCCGCACTCCAGGCACGGCGCGCCATGGGCGGGCACCCACACGTTCACGCGCGCCAGCCATTCCGAACCCAGCACGCCGGAATCGACCCAGGGAGAGCCCACGCGCCAGACCCGCCAATTGACCGCCTGGCGCGCGGCTGCCGAATCCAGGCACCCGGCCACCAGGTCCGCGCGCCACCTCATCAGCGGCAGGCTTTCGAGCGGCGCGTGGATGGCCTCGACCTGCATGTCCGGGCGAATCTCTTTCAGGCGCTGCGCCTGCAATACAGCCTTGGACTGTCCCACGTCGCGCGGCACCACGATGTCCTGGTTCCGTCCGTTGCGGGGTTCGTAGACATCGCGGTCCACCAGCGCCACGCGGTCCACCTCCGGCATGCGCGCCAGGTGCGTGGTGAAGTGCGAGCCGATGTTGCCGCCGGCGCCGGCCACTACGATGAATTTGCCGCCCATGGCGCTACGCCTCCGGCATCCAGGCGAAGCCCGCGTCCAGCGCCGTGGACTGCTCGCAAAAAGCGCACGACGGGGCGTACGTCCAGCAGGGGAGATCCTGGCTCTGGTGATACCAGATGCCGCAACCCGGGCAACACACCGCCGGCTGGCCCTTCACCATCGCCTGCCGGCAGCGGCCGCAGTAGACCGCGCGCTCGGCGCCCGGGAACTCCTGCACGCGCGCCAGAGTTTCGGTGGAGAAGAAGAGCGTGTTGGACGAAGCGGCGCGGACTTCGTCGTGGTCCTGGAGCACGCGCACGCCCGCCACGGGCGCCAGGCCGTTGACGCGCGCGTCGCCATCGCCGGCGGCCACCAGCACCCACACCGGAGTGCCGTTGCCCGGAGCGGGAACGAGCGCGGCCCGGGTGTCCACGCCCATGCGGAAGCCCTCCGCCAACGCCCGCGGGGGATGGACCGAGATGTCCACCGCGGCGGCGCCGAGCGGCAAGGCCGACCAGATATCTCCCTCGTCGCGAAACCAGAGATGTGCCATTGAAACTCCGCCTCCTTTTCGAATTACGCCGGAGCGCCGGGTTCAGCGCGGCGTCCGGAACTGGAAGCCCGGGCCGGGGCGCGGCCCGCCCGACAAGCGGCGCGGGCCGTGGCCCCGCGTCCCGGCTTCTAACCGGCGCACAGCGCGGCCGGCTGTCTGCGCTTCAGCCGGAGCCGCACGCCCAGCGCCGGAGATTTCTCGACCAGGCTGCGGTCCAGCTTGGACGCCGCCAGGGTCTTGCGCAGCCGCCAGAGCAACTGAGAGACCGCATGGTTGTCGAACCGGCGCTTAAGCTGCTTCTGCAGCGAGTTGGCAATTCGATCGAACGACTTCCAGCCCACCAGCCCGTCGGCCGAAAAGCCATCGTCCTCGGCCAGGATGTTGAGGAATGCCTGGAGCGTCGGCGATAGCGCCACCCGCCTGTCCTCGTCGTCGTCGAACGTGGCAATCGCGCCGCCCGCGGTGTTCTGCATGTCGAAGGTCTTGATGGCGGGCGCGGGCACTGCCGCCGGCGCGGGGATGAGGCGCACATGCCGGACCCTGCCAGGCCTGGGCGTTTTCGGCAGGATCTTCTCGATGCGGTAAAGGGACCAGCACATTTCCTCGAGCGCCTCCAGCACTTTCCGCAACCGGCGCTCGAGTTTGTGCATGTCCCGTATCAACCGCTGGACCAGGAGGGCCGCATCCACCTCCGGCTTGCCAGCGTCGTATTGGTTTCCGCCCGGGGTCATACGCGCACCCCCCAGCCCGAAGGCTCAACGCCCCGGCGCGGACGGCGCGGGGCTTCTGGGGCAGGGCCGTGTCGGCCCGGTTTCCCGGACAACGTACCGGGTGCGGGGGCGGCGCGTGGCGGCGCGGCCGGCGCTGGGGATGGGGCGAGGGACGGTGTGGGCGACCCCCGCGATCTCACTTGGATCATCTGCTGCCTCCCCGCCGCCGCCGGGTATGGCGGGCGGCGAAAACTGGAACCCTGCCAAATATTACAACCGTTACCGGGAAAAGTCAATCAGTTATCCAAATATTGGGTTGCATATTCCACTTGGATTGAATATTCATGAGTGTGCTAGAAAATGCGTATCCAATTCCAGAATTGTTTGTGCTATGCTATTCCGGGAGCAAAACGACTATGCCCAGCCTTCCGAGCCCGCCCAAGACTCTGATCGACGCGCTCGCCGCCGCCGCCCTCTCCGCGCAGGGAAAAACCCAGGTCCAGATCGCCGAGGCGCTCGACTTGAGCCAGTCCGCGGTTTCCCGCCTGCTGAACCGGAAGGACGTGCTGCCCTACATAAACATCGAGCGGCGGTTCCTTTGGGACGAGTTTCCCGAACCCTTCCAGCAGGAGATCCGGCGGAGAATGTCGCACCGCGAAATCGGCGACCGGGTGGCCCGCCTCGCGCGAGAGCACAATCAACCCGCGCCGGCGGTCCACGTCGTGCCGATGGGCGAGTCCCGGGAGCCGGGCAAGCAATTCGACGCCTTCGCCCCTCCCGCCGCGATGGCGCTGCGCGACTTGCTCGAAGATGTCCGGGGGCGGGTCGGAGTGGCGTGGGGCAGCACCATCTGGTACACCGTCCAGGCGCTGCGATCGATCCTTCCGCAGCGTCCCATCCGCCGCCAGCTTCCCATCGATTTTGTTCCGCTCTGTGGCGACCCCCTGATCGACTCGCTCGAAAGCTACGCCGACCGCACGTCTTCGCGGATCGTGAGCGAGCTGAGCAAGGCGGTTAACGGCGACGAACTGAGGCCGGCCTGGCTGGGACTGGTTCCCGCCTTCATTCCCCGCACCTTCAAGGGGCGCGATATTCGGGTGATCGACCGGCTCATCGATCTCGTCCCCCAGTATCCCCGCATTTTCGGCCGCCGGATTCCGCAGCCCGGCCCGGCGGTTGCGCCCATGGTCGGCGATCTTCACATGATCATCACCGCCGCAGGCCCCGCCAAACGCCCGCTCGGTTTCGGGAAAAACCCGCTGCTGGGTCTGACCGAGGCCCAATCCCGGACTCTGGCCGAGAACATTCACGGAGACATCGGCGGCGTTCTGCTGCCGCGCCTGGCGCACGCTTCCGGAAAAGACGGCGGTGAGCCGGCGCCCGATCCGCTGGTCAGGGACCTCATGGCAAGATGGACCGGCCTCAAGATCGAGCACTTGAAGGAATGCTCCAGGCGCGCTTTTGCCGAAGGCGGCAAGTCGCGGCCCGGGGTGACCCTGCTGAGCTTCGGTACCGATCACGTGGAAGTCGTGCTGGAGGCCGTGCGGCGCGGCCTGGTGAATCAGCTCATCATCGGGTCGGACCTGGAAGAGGCGTTGGCGGAGGTTCTCCCGCGCGGCAGCGCCGGCGCCTAAGCCGGAGCCGCGGCCGGCTGCCGCCCACCCCCGCAGCGCGCCGCCCAGCCGTGCTAGGGTGACAGTGAACCCCGCGGGAGCCCATATGAACCTTTTCTCTTCGCGCCTCCGGCTGTTGGCGGCGCTCGTTCTCCCCACGCTGGCGATGGCGGCCGGCGCGGCCGATCCGATGGAGGCGCGCTTCGCCCAACTGCGCAACGATCCGCCGTCGCTGTACGCCTTCCTGCTGCGCATGCCCAAGGGCGGCGACCTGCACAACCACGTGAGCGGCGCCATCTACGCCGAAAGCTACCTGCGCGCGGCTGCCGAGGACGGGCTTTGCGCGGACCTGCGCGCCGGCGCCATCGTGGCTCCCGGCGCGGACGGCGGCTGCGGCGAAAACCTCCCGGCGGCGCGCGCTGAAAGCGACAACGCTCTGCGCAACGCCCTGATCGACAGCCTCTCGATGCGCAACTTCGTCCCCGGGCGCGAATCCGCCCACGACCATTTCTTTTCCACCTTCGACAAGTTCGGGCCATGGAAAGAGGAGCACCATGGAGAGTTCCTGGCCGAGATCGCCCGGCGCGCGGCCGAACAGAACGAGTCCTACCTGGAGCTGATGGCCATGAGCTGCCGCCTGGCCAACGAGATTGGCGACAAGGCCGGCCTGGACGAGAGCTTCGACCGCACCCGCGACCGGCTCATGGAAGCCGGCCTCGACGCCGTGGTCCAGCGCATGCGCGCGCGCATCGCCGAGATCGAGCAGGCGCGCCGGACCTCCCTGGACTGCGGCGCGCATCCCGACTCGCCGGCCTGCCGTGTGATGGTGCGCTACCTGCTGGAGGTGACGCGCGAATCGCCCAGGCAGCGGGTCTTCGCGCAACTGTTGGCCGGAATGCGGCTGGCCTCGATCGAGCCCCTGGTGCTGGGCGTCAACCTGGTGCAGCCCGAGGACGGCGTGGTCTCCATGCGCGACTACTCGCTGCAGATGCGCATGGTGGGATACGCGCGCACGCAGTATCCCAAGGCCCACGTCTCGCTGCACGCCGGCGAACTGGCGCCCGGACTGGTGCCGCCCGAGGCGCTGCGGTTCCACATCCGCGAAGCCGTGGATGTGGCGCGGGCCGAGCGCATCGGCCACGGCGTCGACATCCTGTATGAAACGGATTCCGCGGCGCTGCTCGAGCGCATGCGCCAGCGGCGCATACTGGTCGAGATCAACCTGACCAGCAACGACCAGATTCTGGGCATCCGCGGCGCGGACCATCCCCTGCCGGCCTATCGCCGCGCCGGCGTTCCGGTGGCGCTCTCCACCGACGACGAAGGCGTGGCTCGCAGCCATCTCACCGCCGAATTTCTGCGCGCCGCGCTCACTTACAAACTGAGCTACGCGGACCTGAAGGAGATGGTGCGCAACAGCCTGCGCTACGCGTTTTTGGAAGAGCCCGCCAAGGCCCGGCTGCAGCAGGACCTGGAAGCCCGCTTCCGCCAGTTCGAACAGGCGGCGCGATAAGCTCAGAACGGGAGTTCGATCTGCCGGGAGTAATCCGCGATCTTGACCCAGTAGAGAACCCAGCAAACGAAGGCAGCCAGGGTGGCGAAGAGGCCGAGGATCGGAACGATGCACGCCGCAAAGAGCACGCACATGGCGATTCCCAGGGCCTTGCCCGGCTCCGGATCGGCCAGCGGCATCCGCCTGCGCACAAATTCGTTGCGTAGCGAACTGGCTATCCGCTCGACCACGATGAAGTGCCAGACCAAGCCGAAGAAGGGGATCAGCAGGAGCCACACCTGCCCCGGAGGCATGGTTCTGCTTTGGGGAGCGCAGCGCTCCAGAGCCTTCTGCAGCGAGACGAGGTAGAGGATCGCCGGCAGCAGGAACAGGATCACCGCCGCGATTACCACCAGTTCCTCAACGCCAATCGTACGCATCTGAGTCACACCTCCGAATCGAATCACCCGCGCCAGCGTCACTCATGATACCTCGGCGCCCCTTTCGGGCCAAGCTTGGCTTGCGCGCTGCCCACCCCGCGGGTGCGCGCCCGAGAGGCCGATTCGACAGGGTAATGTGGGGCAGGTTTTCAACCACGCCGCTCCAAATCGGCGCTTCAGTGTTTTCGCCCAACTGCTGCGATTGTGCCCCCGCGCGAAGCTCGAGCGGGGAGTGAAAACACACCGGGCGGAGCGTCATGCCCGCCGACATCCCGGTCTACAGCCCCGCGAGGCGCACCATGGCTTCGACGCTGCGGTCCACATCCGCCTCCGTGGTGGCCCACGACGACACGCTGATGCGCATCGCCGTGCGCCCCTGCCATACCGTTCCGCCGCACCAGCACGTCCCGTCTTCCTGGATGGCCGCGATCGCGCGGGAAGTCCGCTCCGGCGTGCCGAACGAAACCAGCACCTGGTTCAGCGCCACCTCGTTCAGAATCTCGAATCCCGCGGCCGACAGTCGCTCCGCGAACCGCCTGGCGCAGCGGCTTCCGCGCTCGATCAGTTCCGCCAGACCGCTCCGGCCCAGGCTCTTCAGCGCCGCCCACACCTCGATGCCCCGCGCCCGCCGCGACAACTCGGGGACGTACTGCGACGGTTCCCGGTGCTGGCTTTGCGGCAAATAGGCCGCCGTCATCGACATGGCCGCGCGCAGGCATTCGGCGTCGCGCACCATCGCCAGGCCGCTGTCGTACGGCACGTTGAGCCACTTGTGGGCGTCGGTGGCCCACGAATCGGCATCCGCGATTCCCCGCGCCAGGTGGGCGTACCGCGGGCTGGCCGCGGCCCACAGCCCGAATGCGCCGTCCACGTGCACCCAGGCGCCCGCGGCGTGCGCGCGCCGCGCGATCTCGGCCACCGGATCGAATGCGCCGCTGTTTACGTTGCCAGCCTGCACGCACACGATCGACGGGCCGCGCAGCTCCGGCAGGCATTCGGCGCGCATCCGTCCCTGCCCGTCCACCGCCGCGCGCACCACGCGCTCGCGCCCCAGGCCCAGCATGCCAAGCGATTTGGTGACCGACGGGTGGGCTTCCTCGCTCACCACCACCTGGATCTCCGGCGCGCCGAACAGGCCGCGCGCTTCCACGTCCCACCCGGCCCGCTCGAGCACCGCGTGCCGTGCCGCCGCGAGCGCCGTGAAGTTAGCCACAGTGGCGCCGGTGACAAACCCGCCGCCGCACTCCGCCGGCAGCGCCAGCGCGTCCAGCAGCCAGCGCAGCGAAACTTCTTCGAGAAACGCCCCCACCGGCGAGCAGGCGAACAGTCCCGGGTTCTGGTCCCACGCCGACGCCAGCCAGTTGGCGCCCACCGCGACGGGCAGCGATCCGCCCATCACGAATCCGAAGTACCGCGGCCCGGCCGTGCCTACGGTGGCCGGCGACCCGAGTTCGTCCAGCATCCGCACCACGTCTTCGGCCGCCGTCGGAGCGTCCGGAAACGGTTCCACGAAGCGCGCCAGGTTGGCGACGGCTTCCGCCGAAGGGCTCACCCGGCGCTCCTGGATGTCCGCGCGGTATTGCGCCGCGCGGCGCGCCACCGATTGCAGCAGTTCCCGCATGTTCTCCAGGGTACCTCCGGGACGGCGCCGCCAGCGCCGGCCGGCCCACCACGCGCTGCCCGCCGGTGGGCAGCGGAAGCAGACGTTGCAAAAAGACTATTCCCGCCGCGGGATTCCGCCGATACGTCCTGTATGAACGCAACCCGCCGCGGGAGCCGGACTGCGAATCCGAACAGCGGAAAGCCCCCGGTCCATGCCTTGCGCCGCGCCGCCTGGTTGCCCGCGCAGGCGGCGGGATTGGGCTCGATGTTTCGATGGGTGCTCAACCTGTTTTTCGGTTGCGCCCACCAGCAGAAATCGTTTCCGTTCACTCCCGTGCGGAGCCACGCGGCTCCCGGCGCCACCCGCAGCGGCACCTACGTGGTGTGCCTGGGCTGCGGCCGGAAGTTCGACTACGATTGGAATGAGATGCGCATGGGACGGCCGGTCACCACCCGTCCGCCCATAGATCCGCAGCCGAGGAGGGTCCGCGCCTGAGCGCCACAGCCTGCTACGGCGTGATCGATCCCAGCACCACCGCCCGCCGCGCGCCCGTCGCCGATGGCAGATTCGACGGCCGCCGCCGCCACGTCTCGTGCGCCAGCACGGCGAACGCCACGGCTTCCTTGGCGTCCACGTCCACGCCGTAATCGGACGACGTGGCTATCGCCATCTCCGGCAGCAGCGCCGCGAGGTGCGCCATGATCTGCCGGTTGTGCGCCCCGCCGCCGCTCGCGATCAGGTCCGCCGGTCCCACGGCGCGAATGCCGATGGCGATCGCCGCCGCCGTCAGCACCGTCGCGGTGGCGATCAGGTCCCGCAACGGCAGGCCGGATTTCTTCAGCCGCGCCACAAACTCCGCGCCGTACTGTTCCCGCCCCGCGCTCTTCGGCCCGCGCCGCCGGTAGTAAGGGTCCGAGAGCAGCTCCGCCAGCAGCGCGTGGTCCACGCGGCCCGATTCCGCGATGCGCCCGCCACGGTCGAACGGCTGCCCCATCTCGCGGGCCAGCGCGTCGATCGCCATGTTGCCCGGTCCGGTGTCGAACGCGGTCACCTGTTCCGGCGCCGCGCCCGCCGGTATCACCGTGACGTTGGCGATGCCGCCGATGTTGAGCGCCACGCGCGTCCGCCGGGGGTGGCGGAACAGCAGGTAGTCCACGAACGGGACCAGCGGCGCGCCCTGGCCGCCGGCGGCGATGTCGCGCGCCCGGAAATTCGAAACCACCGGCACGCCCGTCCGCTCCGCCACCACCGCCGGCTCGCCGATCTGCAGCGTGTGCCGCCCGCCTTCGTGATACACCGTCTGCCCGTGGCAGCCGATCAGCTCCACCGCGCCCCACCGGCCCACCGCGCGCATGACCGCCCGCGCGTACAACTCCGCCAGCCGGAAATTCCAGCGCGAAATCGAAGCCGCCGAATCCAGCCCCAGGATGGCCTCGCGCACGCCCTTGGGATACGGCGCCGCCAGGAACCCGATGGTCTCGACGCGCCTGCCCGAGACTTCCACCACGGCCACGTCTATGCCGTCGAGCGAAGTGCCGCTCATCAGCCCCGCGATTCTCACTTGTGCTTCAGCTCCTCCTGCAGTTCGCTCAGCAGCCGCAGGGCCTCGATGGGCCGCAGTTCGTCCAGATGCAACCCGCGGATGCGCTCCGCGATGCCGTATCCCAGCGGTTCGAAAAGAGAGATCTGCACCGGCCCGCGCTCCTCGGCGTGGGTCAGTTCCCCGGTGACCTCGCGCTCCGTGCGCTCGTGGAGACGCAGCACCTCGCGCGCGCGCTCGATCACGCCCAGCGGCAGGCCCGCCAGCCGCGCCACCTCGATCCCGTAGCTGCGGTCCGCCGCTCCCGGCTGCACTTTGCGCAGGAAGATGATGTGGTCGCCCGCTTCCTTCACCGTCACCATCAGGTTGCGCACGCCCTCGAGCTGCCCGGCCAGTTCCGTCAACTCGTGGTAGTGCGTGGCGAACAGCGTCTTGGCGCGGGTGCGCGCGTGGATGTGCTCCACCACCGCCCACGCCAGCGCCAGGCCGTCGTAAGTGGCCGTGCCGCGGCCGATTTCGTCCAGCACAATGAAGCTGCGCTCGGTCGCGGTGTTCAGAATCGCCGCCGTCTCGGTCATCTCCACCATGAAGGTGGAACGCCCGCGCGACAGGTTGTCGGAGGCGCCGATGCGCGTGAACACGCGGTCGATCAGCGGCAGCGTGGCCGATTCCGCCGGCACGAACCCGCCCATCTGAGCCATGATGGCGATCAGCGCGGCTTGCCGCAAGTAAGTCGACTTACCGCCCATGTTAGGCCCGGTGATGATAGCGATCAGGTCGGTCGAGTTATTCAGATACAGATCGTTGGGGATGAACCGCCCGGCGTCCCGATCGGCCATGCGCTCGATCACCGGGTGGCGCCCCGCCATGATCCGCATCTCGCCGGCCGGCGAAAACGACGGCCTGTGGTAGCGGTTTTCCGCGGCCACCTGCGCCAGCGCCGCCGTCACATCCAGCTCGCCCACCGCCGCGGCCGTCGAGCGCACGCGCTGCGCCTCGGCCGCCACGCGCTTGCGCAGATCGGCGAACAGCTCCTTTTCGAGCGTCTGAATTTTGTCCTCGGCGTCCAGCACCTTGCGCTCGTAGTCTTTCAATTCCGGCGTGGTGAAGCGCTCGGCGTTGGCCAGGGTCTGCTTGCGTTCGTAATCGGCGGGCGCAAGCTGCAGGTTGGCGCGCGTGATTTCGATGTAGTAACCGAAGACGTTGTTGAAGCGCACCTTGAGCGACGCGATGCCGGTGCGAGACCGCTCGCGCGCCTCGATGCGCGCGATGTGCTGCTTGCCGTTCTGGCTGAGATCGCGCAACTCATCGAGCTCGGCATGGAAGCCCGCGCGGATCGTGCCGCCGTCGGCGATGTTCAACGGCGGCTCGTCGGCGATAGCTTCCAGAATCAGGTTGGCCACGTCGGGCAGCTCGTCCAGGCGCTCGTCGAGCGATCGCAGCCGCGCGGCCTGCTGCGTATCGAAACACCGCTTCAGCGCCGGAATCTTGGCGATCGAAAGGCCCAGCGCCAGCACGTCGCGCGGACCTGCCGAGCCCAGCGTCACCTTGGCCAGCAGCCGCTCCATATCGAGAATGCCGCCGAGCTGCTTGCGCACTTCCGCGCGCAGGATGGTCTGCTGCAGGAGTTCCCCTACGGCGTCCAGGCGCTGCTCGATTTCGGCGCGGTCCGTGGAGGGCCGCAGCAGCCGGGAGCGCAGCAATCGGCCGCCCATGCCGGTGAGCGTCGTATCCAGCACCGCCAGCAGCGTGGCCTGCTCCGGCGCGCCCGGCGCCGCGTCGGCGGCGAAGAGCGGCTCCAGCAATTCCAAATTGCGCACCGTGACCGCGTCCAGCACCATGCCATCGGCGCGGTTGAAATACGACGGGCGGTCCAGGTGGTCGAGCGAGCCGCGCTGCGTATCGCGCAGGTAGTGCAGAATGGCCCCGGCCGCGCCCACCGCCGCGGGCCGCCCGGCCAGGCCGCAGCCATCCAGCGACGCCAGCTTGAAGTGGTCGCGCAGCGCGCGGCCGGCGTAGTCGGGGGTGAAGACCCAGTCTTCCAATTCGGTCGCCACGAAGCGCGTTCCCGGCCGCTCCGCCTGCGCCAGGAGCGGCAGGCCGCCGGCCACCAGCACCTCGCGCGCGCCAAGCTGTTCCAGCGCCGCGGCCACTTCGGAGGCGTCCATTTCGGTGGCGCGGAATTCGCCGGTCGAGAGATCCACGTAGGCCACGCCCGATTTCCCTTCCACGCGCGCCACCGCCGCCAGGTAATTGTTCTCGTGCGAGCGCACCAGGGCCGCGTCCATGGCCGTGCCGGGCGTCACCACGCGCGTGAGCTCGCGCTTCACCAGTTTCTTGGCCAGCTTGGGGTCTTCCATCTGGTCGCAGATGGCCACGCGGTAACCCTTCTGCACCAGCCGCGCGATGTAACCCTCGGCCGCGTGATACGGCACGCCGCACATGGGAATGGCCGCGCCCTTTTCCTTATTGCGCGAGGTGAGGGTGATTTCGAGCTCGCGCGCGGCGGTGACGGCGTCTTCGAAAAACAGCTCGTAGAAATCGCCCAGGCGGAACATCAGCAGCGTATTGGGGACCTGCTGTTTCACGCTGTTGTATTGCCGCATCAGCGGGGTTGAGGCGTCGGACGACATCGGCTAGGCCGCCCGCCGCAAGGTTGGCTCACGCATAAATCCCCCGCAGCCGAATCGCATTCGCCACGCGGTCGAGCGCCAGCATGTAGGCGGCCGTGCGGTTGTTCACCTGGTGCGTGGCGGCGTACTGCACCACGTGGTCGAAACTCTCGTCCATGAACTCCCGCAGCCGTTCGTTCACCAGGCCCTCGTTCCAGAAGAAGCCCTGGCGGTCCTGCACCCATTCGAAATAGGATACCGTCACGCCGCCGGCATTCGCCAGGATGTCGGGGATCACGAAGACCTTTTTGTCTTCCAGGATCGCGTCGGCCAGCGGCGTGGTGGGCCCGTTGGCGCCCTCGCACAGGATTTTGCAGCGCAGGCGCGCGGCGTTGCAGGAATCGATGACGTTCTCGGTGGCCGCCGGGATCAGCACGTCGCACTCGGTGAACAGCGCTTCCTTCCGGTCGATATCCTCGCCGCCCGCGAACCCGCCGAGGAATCCGGTCTCGCGGCGGTGCTGGTCCAGGGCCGCGATATCCAGGCCGTGCGGATTGTACACCGCGCCATTGTACTCGATGACGCCGACGATCTTGAAACCCATGGCGCTCATCAGGCGCGCCGCCATGCCGCCCACGTTGCCGAAACCCTGTATCACCACGCGGCAGTCCTGGGGCTGCATGCCCAGCAGATGCAGCGCCTTCAGCGTGACCATCATGCAGCCGCGGCCGGTGGCTTCCCGGCGCCCGCGCGATCCGCCCAGCGCCATCGGTTTGCCGGTCACCACCGCCGTGGCCGCCTGGCGCGTGTGCATGGCGTAGGTGTCCATGATCCACGCCATGGTCTGTTCGTTGGTGTTCACGTCGGGCGCGGGCACGTCGCGCTCCGGCCCGATGAAGTCGAGGATCTCGGCGGTGTAGCGGCGCGTGAGTTTTTCGAGTTCCGTCATGGAGAGTATGGACGGGTCGCAGATCACCCCGCCCTTGCCGCCGCCGAACGGAATATTCACCACCGCGCACTTCCAGGTCATCCAGGAGGCCAGCGCGCGCACTTCGTCCAGGGTCACGTCGGGCGCGAAGCGGATGCCGCCCTTGGCCGGCCCGCGCGCCAGCGAATGCTGCACGCGGTAGCCGGTGAACACCTCCAGGCGGCCGTCGTCGAGCTGCACCGGGATGTTCACGGTGATCTCGCGCGAGGGCGAGCCCAGCACCTTGCGCATGCCGTCGTCCAGTTTCAGGCGGGCGGCGGCTTCCTCGAAGCGCGCCTCGGCGGCCAGCCAGGGGTTGTGTTCGTTGGCGTTCGAAATGGATACCGGCGGTGTCTGGGTGGCCATCGGGCGCGTCCCTCCCGGATTCATTATCTCAGCAACGCCCGGGGGCGAAATCGTGGGCCGCCGACTTGGGTACCATAAGAAACGGCGCATTCTTATGGTGGTCCTCGGCATCGATATCGGCAGCATAAACACCAAGGCGGGAATGATCGACGAAAAGGGCGCCATCCTGGCTTCCCGCACCATCCGCACGCCCTCCGATCTGGAGGCCTTCGTCCCCGGGCTGCAGGATGCCATCCGCTGGCTGCTGGAAGCCACCTCGATGCCCGCCGGCGTGGGCGTGGGGTGCAAGGGCGCCATCGATCCCGATAGCACCCGCGTGCTGACCCTGCCCGGTCCGCTGCATTTCCTGGAAGGCCAGTTGCTCAGCCAGGTGGTGGGCATGCCGCTGGATGTCCCCGTCTTCGCGGACAACGATGCGCGCGTGGCGCTGGCGGGCGAAATGGTCTGGGGCGCGGCCTCCGGCCACCAGAACGTGCTCATGCTGACCCTGGGCGCGGATGTGGGCGGCGCGGCCCTGGTGAACGGCCAGTTGCTGCGCGGCCACTCCGGGATGGCCGGCCACCTGGGGCACGTCACCGTCGATCCGGAAGGGCCGATGTGCGCCTGCGGCAATCGGGGCTGCCTGCAAACCTCTTTTTCCGCGCGCGCCATCGAGGGCGAAGCCTGGGCCGCCGTCCACCGCGGCTGCACCTCCACCCTGACCCGCCTCTTCCGCGATCAACCCCAACTGGCCACCTGCCGCACCGTGTTCCAGGCCGCGCGCGAGGGCGACGAGGTGGCCTCCGCCATCGTCTCCAAGGCGATCGGCCGCCTGGCCGCCGCGATCGCCGGCCTGTTGCACGTCTTCGATCCCGAACTGGCGATTGTGGGCGGTCCCGTGGCCGACGCCGGCGCCGACCTGCTGGTCCCGCTGCAGGAAGAAGTCTGGCGCCGTTCCCGGGGACTGCTCGGCCGCGAGGTCCCGCTGGTAGACCAGGAGGTTGCCGACCGCTCCGGCATTGTCAGCGCCGCCGGCCTCGCCCTGGCGCCCCGATAGACAAAACCTGGGGAGAGACGGAGCGTTCACCAGGTTTTCGCGGGCTTATTCGTAGCGCAGCGCTTCGGTCGGATTCAGCCGCGCCGCCCGGTTCGCCGGCAGTATCCCAAACACCAGCCCTACCAGGCACGACACCCCGAACGCCACCACGATCGCCACCGGCGAAATCGGAATCCTGATGTCCGCGAACAAACCCACGCTCAGCGGGATCGCCACGCCCACCGCGATCCCCATCGCCCCGCCCGCCAGGCTCAGCATCATCGCCTCGGCCAGGAACTGCAGCAGAATCATTTTCGGCGACGCCCCCACTGCCAGCCGCAGTCCGATTTCCCGCGTCCGCTCCGTCACCGTCACCAGCATGATGTTCATGATGCCGATCCCCGAAATCACCAGCGTGATCGCCGACACCAGAATCAGCACCAGCGACAGGATCAGCGAGATGTTCTTGGCCGCCTCCAGGATCGCCGTCAGGGTGTCCACCCGGAACCGCGCCCCCGGACGGTGCCGGCTTCCCAGCAATTCCTCCACCCGCGCCGCCGTCCGCTCCACCGTCTCCGCCGACCGCACCTGCACGTACATCGGGTCGATCCGCTCCACCGGCGTGAAATACCGCAGCACCGTGATGGGAATCACGATCGTGTCGCGCTCCACCTCCGATTGCCCGAACGTCTCCACCCGCTCGTGAAACGTCCCGATCACCGTGAACCGCAGCCCGAACAGCCGGATGGTCCGGCCGATCGCCCCGGCGCGCGTGCCGTACAGCCGCTCGGCCAGGTGATCGGTCAGCAGCGCCACCTTCTCCCGGCCCGCCACGTCGCTCGAGTCCAGAAAACGCCCCGAGCTGATCGCCATGTTGCGCACCCGCTGGTAATCCTGGTCCGTGCCGTTCACTTTCACGTTCTGCAGCTTGCCGCCGATCGGGATGTCGTCGTAATTGGTCATCACCCCGGTGGCCGCCACCGTGTCCGCCTCGAGCGTGCGGCGCACCGCTTCGACGTCTTCCATCTTGATGAAGTCGCCTTCCGGCGTCACCGCGTTCGGCCCTCCCGAAACGCAGTAGGCGAAGATGATGTTCGACCCGATGCCTTCGATCTGTTGCAGGATGTAATCGCGGCTGGTGAGGGAAATCGTCACCACCAGGATCACCGACGCGGTGCCGATCACCATGCCCAGCCCGGTCAGCAGCGAACGCACCGGGTTGGCGCGCAAGGCCTGGGCGCTGAATCGCACGGCTTCGCCGGGAAACATGCGCCGTCTACCCGCCCCTGACTTTACGCAGCAGCTTGACGGCGTCGGCGCGCGGCGGATCCTCCGGCGTCAGCGTGGCGTTCAGGTAACGCTCCAGCAGCGCCTTGGCCGCTTCCAGGTTGCGTCCGGTGCGTATGTACAGGTCCGCCCTGGCGTACATCAGCCGGGGAGAATTGGGAGCGATCTTCTCCGCCCGTTCGATACTCTGCTCGGCTTCCTGGTAGCGTCCCTGCCGGGCCAGGAAACGCGCCAGTTCGATGAATTTCGCGATGGACCGCGGCGCCGCCTCGACGGCCCGCCGCAACTGCTCTTCCGCCCGGGCGTAGTCCTTGCGCTGCTCCGACAGTTTGAACATGGCCCAGTACCCTTCGCTCGGGTCCACGCGCGCCATCTGCCCCGCCACGGCCTGCGCCTTGTCCATGCCCCCGCCCAGAAAGCCCGGAGCCTCCAGGTAGTACTCGAAGAGGTCGCTCAGCGCATCCACGCTCCGCGGGTTCAATTGGGCGGCTCTCTCGAAACATTGCCGCGCCTTGGAGGCGTATCCAGCCGCCGTAAACGGCCCCGACGTTTCCGCGCGGCGGCCGTAAGCCCGCCCCAGCCAAAGCGCGTAATCCGCATTGGAGGGCTGCCCGCTGTACGCCTTCTCCAGCGCTTCCGAGGCCCGCTTGAAGTCCCCAAGCATGTAGTAGTTCCGCCCCATCAGCCCATACACTTCGGCGTCCTTGTCGGGAATGGCGCTCAGCACGCGCAACGACTCTTGGAAGTCCGTGGCGTTGTACAGCCCGCGCGCCTCGTCGACACGCACGCCCGCGGCCCATCCGGCGCATGCCAGCCCTAATGTGAGCGCAAACAGCTTCACCCGTCGCCTGCCCCTATCTTTGATATGGTACCTCAACCTGATAGATGGACACGCTCCGCCGCCGGTTTCAGGTGTTCCGTACCCCGCGGTGCTCCGGGCCCGCCGGACGGGTTACAAGTCGCGGCCGGTTGGCCGCGCCACGCCTCCAGCCGCCAGCTTCTTCCGCAGCGCCTGGCTGCGTTCCCGGCGGGCCAGTTTGCCCTTCCGTTGGCGGTGAAACCGCGCTTTGTCTCCATTGAGAGATGACATGGTGCCCCGAGAGTAGCAGATTCCCGCGCCCAGCGCGCGGCCAAACGTACGCGATAGTCCATCGGCAACCTGCTAAAACACCTTGTGGCCGCGTTGCGCCAGCGCGCACCCCACTCCTCACCGGTGGACGATACTTGTAACAGGGAGGCGCGCAACGGTGGCAGCCGCGACGGAATTGCAAGGACGATCGATCATCGGCTTCGGACGGAGCCAGGCCTCGGCCGGTTTGATGTACGGGACCAACCCCGCCACGGGCGTCCGGCTCAACCCGCCATTCCATTCGGCGACCAATGAGGAGACCGCCCGCGCGGCGGCCCTGGCCCAAGCGGCGTTCCCGTGCTACCGCGCGAAGACGCGGCGGGAACGGGCGGCCTTCCTGCGCCGGATCGCCGCCAACCTGGAGGAACTGGGCGGCCGCCTGGTGGAGCGCGCGACGCTCGAAACCGCGCTGCCCGAAGC
>Ga0326727_10002900_pt1 | contig 56569 bp, 37 predicted proteins | sample MB2enrmetagenome_FD_207643 | JGI IMG/M metagenome (GOLD analysis project Ga0326727, IMG submission 207643) | Lab enriched peat soil microbial communities from McLean, Ithaca, NY, United States - MB29MY | ecosystem: Environmental > Terrestrial > Soil > Wetlands > Peat | place: USA: New York... | reverse complement strand
ACATGCGATCGGCGACTGCCATCGGATTGGCGATCCGGGCGGATGCCCAATCCGGCTGCGCGCTGCGCGACCGGTTCATGCGGAATTTCGGATTGTGGCGAGAGGCGGACGAAGGGCGCGACGTTGTCTTCGATCTGGTGTTCCCCCGCGGCACGGAGTTGCCGGGCCCCAAACAACCCCCGCTTCGAAGCGTGCGTTCTTACCGCCCGGCCCACAATGTCGGACATTTCCGCTATCTGGAATGCGCGCGGCTGGCGCCGGACGGCCGTCCGGTAGGAGAAATTGCCGAGTGGGACGACATCCGATTCCCCTTTGACCGAGGTCTGCAGGGCTCGCCGGACTTGGCTGCGGTGCCCGTGAGGCGAACCCAGGCAGCGGCGGACTTTGTCGTTGAGGAAACCTACACCTGCGACAGTAGCGGCAATCTGGCCGTGGCGATTTCCAACAAGTCCACCGGTTATGAAAAAAGATTCCGCCTCGGCCGGTGGTCTGAAAAGCAACCGAAGATATTGCCCAGCCGCCCCGCCAAGCGCCGCGCCTGACCGGTTGCGCACGATGCGCAGGCTTTCCCGCTTATGATCTTGCGGAACTCATGTAGTGCGTCAAGAAGATCGACGTTGATGATTCGCTGACTTCCCCCCGTGATGCTCTGTGTGCCCCGTGGTTAGAGCCTTTGACTTCCTCTTTAAACCGTGCGATCCGGATGAACCTCCTCCGCAGGTTGCCCGCTTCCCGCGACTTCGGGAAGAGGGAGGTGTCCGCTCCAGTTCGCCCAGCCCCAGAAGATCGCCGTGGTTGAACTGAGCAACCCTGCGACCGTGCCGATCAGGCGCGGACTGTAGTGGGTGGAAGCGATCCCGGCGCCCATCATCGATATCATCATCATGGTCCAAGTCAGCGTCTCGATGGTGGCGAAGACGCGTCCTCGATAGCGGTTGGGAACCGTGCGCAAGAGATAGGAGTAGTTCAGGACCGAGTTCACAGCCATGCCGCTGCGCGACAGTAAGATGAAAAGGAGAGCCAGGTCAAAGTGCTGCGCGCGGCTAAAGAGAACGTAGGCGGCTCCATGGACGATGTAGTCGATAAAGACGGTGAGCTTGTAGGCATCGAAAGAGATCCGTCGGCCAAGCCAGTGGGCGAAAGCCCCACCGAGAAGCAGACCCAGGCCGGCACAGCCCCAGATGATCCCAATACCTGAAGCTCCCCGATTGAAGACCACTTCGCCGAAAAGAGTGAACAGGATCTGCGCCGCGCCGCCTCCCGTGGCCCAACCCACCGAAAGCAGCGCGATGGCAAGCACCAGCGGCACCGAGCGCATGTAGCCTAGGCCTTCGCGATACTCGTGCCAGGGACGGATCACCTCATCTTCAGCCAACAGCTTGCGCTTGGCGCGAAAGCCTGCCGCATCCGGCGCTCGCAGGCGCCCGATGCACCAGGCGGAGAAGACAAACGAGAGGGCATTGAAGACAAATGCCCATTTGTAGCCGATGGCGACCACCGTGGCGCCGAGAAAGGTTCCCACCGTCAGCGTCATCCACTGTGTGGTCTGCGTCAGCGAGTTGGCGGTGTGGATTTCTTCCGGGCTCGCAATTGTGGGCAGGATTGCAGAACGCCCCGCCGTGAAGAAGGGCGAGGCCACCATAAGCAGTGCACTGAACAAGTAAAGCACCCAGATGCGGTGCGACGTCACCGCGAAGATGAAGCCGAGCGCCACCAGCGCGCGCATGAGATCGCTCGCAATCATGATCCGTTTGCGATCAAAGCGATCGAGCAGCACACCAGCGATCGGCCCCATCGTGATGGCCGGAATGGCGCGCGCCAGGAGCACGCCGGTGACAACCAGTCCTGAATGGGTAAGCGCCATGGCCAACGCGAAGACGGCGATGTTGTTGAAATGGTCGCCAATTTCGCTGACAATCTGGCCCGTCCAGGTAAAGCGATAATTGCGATTCCGGCTGAGCAGATTGAAGAAGTCGCGCATCAGCTCACCAGACTTCCGGATGATTGGGTCGACCGGGTCGAATTATCGTGACTCATCCCTTTGAGCGTATCAAATCGATGGCGTTGTCAGACGCGGTGTGTGATCCGAGAGCTCGCTTGGGGGTGACCCTACGCCGTCCTGCCGCGTAATGCGGGCATCATCCTTTGAGACAAGGAGAATCTTCAGAGGTATTCTTGGCTGCCAGCTCGGACGGAGCGCAGCACTCGACTCGGTTTCGGCCTTTGTTCTTCGCTTCGTACAGGGCTAAATCGGCTGCCTGCAAGGCCAGGTTCATGTCCAGCTTGGCTGCCTTGATGGTGCTCACACCGACGCTGACAGTAACCGGGATGGCAAACTGTTCGATCGCCATCTTGTCCGCCGCCACGCTCAGGCGTAACCGCTCCGCGACCACCATGGCCTCGCTGAGTGCGCAATTCGGAACCAGAATCAGAAACTCTTCGCCCCCAAAGCGCCCGACCGAATCGTATGGCCGCAGCGCCGACGCCATTCGCAGAGCGAGCTGTTTGATCACCTCGTCGCCCACCAGATGCCCATAAGTATCGTTGACCGCCTTGAAGTGATCGACATCCACCATCAGCACGCTCATCTTCTGGCCCGCGCGTTCACAACGCGACGCCTCCCGGTTCAGCAACTCGAGGATCGCTGCCCGGTTATAGATGCCGCTGAGAAAATCATGGGTCGCACGATATTCCGCCGTCTCCAGAGCGCACACCAAGCGGCGTTCCAGATCGAGGATTCGGCTGCCAACGCGAAGCCGGGCTCGCAACTCCTGGGCGTCGAACGGTTTTTTCAAATAGTCGTCCGCCCCCGCATCCAGACCCTCCAGGATATCTTCCTTCTGTCCTTTCGACGTCAGCAGCAATACGTAGGTGTAAGACTCACGGTGAATGGCTCGCAGGGCTTTGATGACTTGCGTGCCGTCCAAACCCGGCATCATCCAGTCCAGAATCGCCAGGCGGGGAGCGTCCGGTTTCAGCAGTTCGCGCTGCGCGTCCACGCCGTTGTACACGATCTCGACCTGGTATCCCCACTTGGTCAGCAGGCTGCCGAGCAACTTGCACGATATTCGATCGTCATCCGCGATCAGAACTCTGGACATGTTTCCTGCCTCAACTCCACCAACGCTTTTTCCAGCGCTTCCATCTGCTCTTTCAACCGCGCCCACCCTTCTTCCCCCTGGCGCAGATCCCGCTCCCGCCCCATCGTCTCCAACCCCTGTGCCGCTTGCGTCGCTGTCCGGCTGCCGAAAATACTCACCGTGCCCTTCAGTTTGTGCGCCGTGCGTTCCAGACCGGCTGCATCCTGGCTCGTTACCGCGTCTGAAACTTGCTGCATCAGGGGCCCGGATTCGTCCAGAAAAGCGTCGATCAACTCCCGGAGAAGTTGCTCGTCCCCTTCCAGCCGGCTCAGAAGTTCCGCCCGATCCAAGACCTCGTTCGCCGCAGTCTCACAGGTGTTCTTTGCTTCTGAATCGCGTTCTGATGGGCGTTCTGACCGGCCGGCGGCTCGATTCGCACCTCGCCGGGCTAGCATGGCCAGCAGTTCCGGACGGTGAATCGGCTTCGACAGATAGTCGTCCATCCCCGCCTGCAAACAGCGTTCGCGATCCCCAGCCATGGCGTGCGCCGTCATGGCCACAATCGGCACATGGCTCCCCATCGTTTTCTCTTGCTCGCGAATCTGTCGCGTGGCCTCGAGGCCGTCCAGTATGGGCATCTGCACGTCCATCAGAATCAGATCGAAATCGCCCTCCCGCCACCGGCTCACCGCATCCGCGCCCGTTATCGCCAGCGATACCCGATGGCCGGCTTTCTCCAGCAGCGCAAGGGCCAGCTTCTGATTCACCGCATTGTCCTCGGCCACCAGTATGCGCAGCGGAAATCCGGCGGCAGGCGCGCTCGCCGGCAGCGGAGGAGCTACCGTTTCCGCCTGCGGTTTTCCCAGAACCCGCCGGATCGACAGCAGCAGGGTCGAGGCTTTGATCGGCTTGATCAGGCACGTCCCCACCCCCAGTTCCCGGCACTTCGCCATGGCCAAGCTCTGGTCGGCCGAGGTCAGCATCATGATGATCGCGTCCTTCAGTTCCGGCTGCGCCCGGACCCGGCGAATCACCTCGAAGCCGTCCATTTCCGGCATCTTCTCGTCGAGCAGAACCAGGCGATACGGGTGACCCGAAACCAACGCTTCTTCCAGCTTCTGCAGTCCCTCCAACCCGGAAGCTGCCTCCTCGGGTTGCATTTGCCATCGCTTCGTGATCTTGCCCAGAACGCACCGATTGGTCGCATTGTCGTCGATAATCAGCAACGACAACCCCCGCAGTTCTTTCAGCGCCGCCGGCGCGATCCGGCCTGCGCCCGCTGCGGCCACTGTCCCAAAACTTATCGTGAAGTGGAATACCGAACCCACCTTGGGCGTGCTTTCCAGCCACACTCCTCCGCCCATCAACTCCACGATCTGCTTCGAGATCGCCAGCCCCAACCCCGTGCCCCCAAACTGCCGCGTCGTCGAAGAATCCCCCTGCTCAAAGGCATGAAACAGTTTGCCTTGTATCTCCGGTGGAATCCCCATCCCGGTATCCCGGATCGCAAAGTGCAAAAGCGGATCTCCGGGCCCGCTCGGCTCCAGGCTGACGTTCACCACCACTTCCCCTTGCTCCGTGAACTTGATCGCATTCCCCACCAGGTTCAACAACACCTGCCGCAACCGCAAGGAATCGCCCACGATTTCGAGCGGCACCTCGGGCGCAATGCTGAGGGCCAACTCCAACCCCTTCTTGTGTGCCAGAATGGCCATGCTATTCATGGCATCGCCCGCCACCTCCTCAACATTGAAGGGCTGCCGATCCAGCACGATCTTTCCCGCCTCGATCTTGGAATAGTCCAAGATGTCGTTGATCAGAGTGAGCAGCCGCGCCCCTGAGCTCCTGACCATTTCCAGGTAACCGCGCTGTTCCTCCGTCAACTCCGTGTCCAGCGCCAGATCGGTCATCCCCAGGATGCCGTTCATCGGAGTCCGAATCTCGTGGCTCATGTTGGCCAGAAACTCGCTCTTGGCCCGGTTGGCTCCTTCGGCTGCCTTCCGTGAAGCTTGCAAGTCCTTCGTGCGTTCGTCAACCATCCTGCTGAGTTCTTGGGCACGGGCACGCAGGCGGCGCGTGTACACCCGCTGCCCCGCAATGGCCACCAAGATGATAGTCAGTCCGCACAGGACATAGAACCACGCGGTTTGATAGAAGTGGGGCTGGAGAACAAAGGTTACCGCGACGCCTTCCTCATTCCACAGGCCATCGTCATTGGCGGCGATGACCCTGAAACGGTACCGTCCGGGAGGTAGATTGGTGTAATATGCCACGCGACGCGGGCTGGCATCCACCCAATCGCGATCGTAGCCTTCCAGCCGATACTTGAATCTAACCCGGTCGGGAAGCCGCAGGCTCAGAGCCGTGTAATGGAACTCGATGTTGCCCTTGCCCGGCGGGATCTGAGCGCTTCCGCGGGCCACCGGGCGGTTATCTGCTACCACGCCTTCGACGACTACAGAGGGAATCAGGCCATTGAGTACAAGATGGTTGGGATCAACGGCGACGATGCCCCTGGCGGTGGCGAACCACAGCATGCCGTCGCGGGTCCTCCAGCCTCCCGGCTGGCTTGCTGGCGGTGACGCTTCAGTCGTTTTCATGCCATCGGCGGTCCCATAAATAGTTGTGCGCACAACCGAGACGCGCCCATCGGCAAAGTCGTCCAAGTCCCTCCCATTGGCCATGTAGATGCCGTTGGAGGTGCTGATCCAGAGGTTGCCCTCGTCATCGGGGAGAGCGCGCGACGGGTAGCCGTCGAACAGACCGTCCTTCTTGCCATAGTGTGTCACTCGCCCGTCGCGGATGCGGAACCGGACAAGTCCGGACGTCCGGCCACCCAGCCAGAGGCTTCCCCGCTGGTCGTCGGAAATCGACGTTACCGGGAAATCGATGCCATCCTGACGCGCCTTCACGGGAGATTCGCCGGGGACAAACTTGAACAGCCCCTGCACCGTGCCAAACCACATCGTCCCCGACGGATCGCGGTAGATAGTGAAGGTGTAGTTGCCGGGCGTCGAAAGCGGCGTGGTCTGGCCGTGCAGCGTGAAGGGCAGAATGTGGTCGCCCTTCACGCGCAATGCAAGCATCTCGGAGGTGGTCACAATCAGGCTCTCGTCATCTTCGCTGATGGCGGAAATGAAGTGGTTGGAGAGCCGCCCTCCGCCCTTATAGAGAGAAAACTTACCGTCCTTGAAACGGGTTAGGCCGCCGGTAGTGCCAATCCACACGCTGCCGTCCTTGCTCTCGAAGAGAGCATCTCCGTAATAGGGCCGGGGTGGTTTTTCTGTAACTCTGCTCACCATCCCGTCCTTGATGCGCGCCAACCCTCCAGGTTTGCAGAAGGCATAAAGGGATCCGTCATGCGTCTCGATCGCCGACGCGACGTCGTCGGATGAAAGACCATCCTTGGTTGTGAATGTCGTGACCTTGGTGTCACGGAAGCGATCCAAGCCACCTGTTGTCCCGACCCAGACACTTCCTTCCCGGTCCTCGTAGAGCGACAGAACCTTGTCATCCGTCAAGCCGTCCACGGAATTGAACCGCGTAAGCTGATCGCCCTTGCGGCGAGCCAAACCGGAATTTGTTCCAATCCAGAGGTTGCCTTGGCGGTCTTCGAGAATTGCGTTCACTGCACCCCGCATCACTGGATCACGGAGCGGCGCGAGATCGGTGCCGTCGCGCTTCACTCGAAAGAGGCCACGGTCGGTGCCGGCCCACAGGGTGCGCTCATGATCTTCTGCCAAAGCATTAACCGCCCTCGACTTGACGGCCAATGCAATAGAGATGGCAGCGGCGTCATAGCGATAAATCCCCGCCGAACCGCCGATCCACAGTTTTCCTGCCTCATCCTGTAGGAAGGCGTTGATCCAGGCTGTCCCCCGCAGCAGCAACTGGGGGCCGCTGGGTTGGATACGATAAAGGAAGTCGTCCGACCCCACAAACACCTGGTGCTCCCGACTCTCGAAAAGCGTCAGAATGCCGCCATCCGGCAGCGGGGCAGGAGGCAGATAGTCCGAAAACGATCCCTTCTTGAAGAGAATCGTTCTCGACGTCGTCCGTATCAGTAGATCGCCATCCGCGCTCAAAGAAATGGCCTGGACCGGTTCGCTTCCAATCGCCGCGTCCATCACAACGAAGCGCACTCCATCAAATCGAACCAGGCCCGCGGAAGTTCTCAGCCACAGATATCCATCAGCCGACTGCAGGATCTGATAGACAGCGCCGCCTGGGAGACCACCTTGTGACGTCCAGACGTCGTGGCCGTACTGGTCAATGTGCCTGCCGGGGTCAAGTCCCAGCAGTGCCGTGGCCGAACTCAGAAGCAGCATCAGCACACATGCGCAGGCGCGAAGACTCGGCGCGGAGCCATCATCGAAACTACAGCGCCAAAACGACCGGCAAATGTCAGGCTGTGTTGACGGGCGGGGCGGCATCGGTTTGAAAACGCAAGCCAGACCCTTCAAAATGTGGGACTGGACCCCAGCAACCAGTTCCGGCGCGGGCACTAGATCCCCCCGAGCCGTCGACGCCAAGTCGAACCCGACGTATTCATCCCCCATATGGAACTCTCTTGGTGCCCGAAACACTCAAGCCTCTTTCCCGCTCGAATGTAACTTGCGTGCCGTCCAAACCCGGCATCATCCAGTCCAGAATCGCCAGGCGGGGAGCGTCCGGTTTCAGCAGTTCGCGCTGCGCGTCCACGCCGTTGTACACGATCTCGACCTGGTATCCCCACTTGGTCAGCAGGCTGCCGAGCAACTTGCACGATATTCGATCGTCATCCGCGATCAGAACTCTGGACATGTTTCCTGCCTCAACTCCACCAACGCTTTTTCCAGCGCTTCCATCTGCTCTTTCAACCGCGCCCACCCTTCTTCCCCCTGGCGCAGATCCCGCTCCCGCCCCATCGTCTCCAACCCCTGTGCCGCTTGCGTCGCTGTCCGGCTGCCGAAAATACTCACCGTGCCCTTCAGTTTGTGCGCCGTGCGTTCCAGACCGGCTGCATCCTGGCTCGTTACCGCGTCTGAAACTTGCTGCATCAGGGGCCCGGATTCGTCCAGAAAAGCGTCGATCAACTCCCGGAGAAGTTGCTCGTCCCCTTCCAGCCGGCTCAGAAGTTCCGCCCGATCCAAGACCTCGTTCGCCGCAGTCTCACAGGTGTTCTTTGCTTCTGAATCGCGTTCTGATGGGCGTTCTGACCGGCCGGCGGCTCGATTCGCACCTCGCCGGGCTAGCATGGCCAGCAGTTCCGGACGGTGAATCGGCTTCGACAGATAGTCGTCCATCCCCGCCTGCAAACAGCGTTCGCGATCCCCAGCCATGGCGTGCGCCGTCATGGCCACAATCGGCACATGGCTCCCCATCGTTTTCTCTTGCTCGCGAATCTGTCGCGTGGCCTCGAGGCCGTCCAGTATGGGCATCTGCACGTCCATCAGAATCAGATCGAAATCGCCCTCCCGCCACCGGCTCACCGCATCCGCGCCCGTTATCGCCAGCGATACCCGATGGCCGGCTTTCTCCAGCAGCGCAAGGGCCAGCTTCTGATTCACCGCATTGTCCTCGGCCACCAGTATGCGCAGCGGAAATCCGGCGGCAGGCGCGCTCGCCGGCAGCGGAGGAGCTACCGTTTCCGCCTGCGGTTTTCCCAGAACCCGCCGGATCGACAGCAGCAGGGTCGAGGCTTTGATCGGCTTGATCAGGCACGTCCCCACCCCCAGTTCCCGGCACTTCGCCATGGCCAAGCTCTGGTCGGCCGAGGTCAGCATCATGATGATCGCGTCCTTCAGTTCCGGCTGCGCCCGGACCCGGCGAATCACCTCGAAGCCGTCCATTTCCGGCATCTTCTCGTCGAGCAGAACCAGGCGATACGGGTGACCCGAAACCAACGCTTCTTCCAGCTTCTGCAGTCCCTCCAACCCGGAAGCTGCCTCCTCGGGTTGCATTTGCCATCGCTTCGTGATCTTGCCCAGAACGCACCGATTGGTCGCATTGTCGTCGATAATCAGCAACGACAACCCCCGCAGTTCTTTCAGCGCCGCCGGCGCGATCCGGCCTGCGCCCGCTGCGGCCACTGTCCCAAAACTTATCGTGAAGTGGAATACCGAACCCACCTTGGGCGTGCTTTCCAGCCACACTCCTCCGCCCATCAACTCCACGATCTGCTTCGAGATCGCCAGCCCCAACCCCGTGCCCCCAAACTGCCGCGTCGTCGAAGAATCCCCCTGCTCAAAGGCATGAAACAGTTTGCCTTGTATCTCCGGTGGAATCCCCATCCCGGTATCCCGGATCGCAAAGTGCAAAAGCGGATCTCCGGGCCCGCTCGGCTCCAGGCTGACGTTCACCACCACTTCCCCTTGCTCCGTGAACTTGATCGCATTCCCCACCAGGTTCAACAACACCTGCCGCAACCGCAAGGAATCGCCCACGATTTCGAGCGGCACCTCGGGCGCAATGCTGAGGGCCAACTCCAACCCCTTCTTGTGTGCCAGAATGGCCATGCTATTCATGGCATCGCCCGCCACCTCCTCAACATTGAAGGGCTGCCGATCCAGCACGATCTTTCCCGCCTCGATCTTGGAATAGTCCAAGATGTCGTTGATCAGAGTGAGCAGCCGCGCCCCTGAGCTCCTGACCATTTCCAGGTAACCGCGCTGTTCCTCCGTCAACTCCGTGTCCAGCGCCAGATCGGTCATCCCCAGGATGCCGTTCATCGGAGTCCGAATCTCGTGGCTCATGTTGGCCAGAAACTCGCTCTTGGCCCGGTTGGCTCCTTCGGCTGCCTTCCGGAGCTTGGCCGCCTCCTGAAGTTGCTGCCGGATGGTGTGTGTCTGCTCATGGACTCGTTTCCGCAGCACGACCACCCAAGCCAGGACCACCAGAGTGAGCACCATCGCCGCGCCTAGTACGGACATGGCACGGACCGGAGTCCACCACGACGGCTTTTGGAGAACCACAGCATCCTGCGGCGAGCGCGTCAGGATGCGAAACGACATAGGCACCGCAAAACCTTCCCCCGGCGCACTCTCTTTGGCATTGCCCTGCAACACACAGATTCCAGTAATTCGAAATCTGGTTCCTTCCTGCCACGTGGGCAGCGCGCGCGCGCCGGATTGTGCGGGCAAGACGGCGGAAAAGACAAAATTCCCGGAAGACAACATGATCGTAGGGTCGTTGGCGGACTTGTCCTCCCCAATCAGCTGGCCCTCCAGCTCCACTAACGCGGAGTCGTGATCGCCCCGCAGCGCCTGGTCGGCGGTGATGGCCAGGGCCGGAGACGGTCGGCGACTGCCCGCTGCTTTGTAAGCTGCGTCAGTCAAGGTGGGGTTAAACTCGCCGATCATGGGAAAGCCGATGACATCGGCCAGTTCTCCGAGGTCCAGAGACGTGGTCTGGTGTGTCTGGGCACAGAGACCATGCAGACCGTCCTGAATGCAGAGCAATCGGCCAGGCCAGGCCAGGGTGACAATCCCACGAATGTGGACGCGATGATGCAAGGCGGGATTGGGAGTGAAGCGCAGCAGACCGCCGACTGGCTCGACCGCTAAGGCGAAAGGATGGGCAGGCGCGGGCTCCTCAATTCTCACCTGCGTGAGATTGGGAAACATCACGTGAGCCCCCGTCATCTGAAGCTGGTGATTGAACAGTGGGGCCGCGTTGCCGCGAAGCCTCACCTTGGCATCGATCAGACTTGTGTAATCCGCGCCAGATTCCCTTACGGTCGTGGCGGCTAAGACGCCGTCGCTAAGGGCCAGAAGCAGAGTTATGTTTCTTCCAGACTCCAGAACGGAATGCACCACCCCTTCGATCTCCACCCACTGACCGTCCTCCGCTCCGGTCAGCATCTCGGTCATGGTCACTCTCGGAGCGCTCGAAGGCAACTGGGACGCGCCGATCACACGCGCGCCAGAGCTTCTGACGATTGGAGCATAATCCCCTGTCCCACTTACGCCTGTTACTTCAACCAATTCGCCCGCTTTCAAAGGAACGGCCGGTGTAGATGACAGGGCAACAAAGATGCCGCCAGAAGAGTCGGAGACAAATAAGGCCGGGCGCCTCGGATCAACGTATGGATCATAGTAAGTTACGGTTGCGCGCAGACGCACGGGGTACTTCCGCGCCGCCTCCTCGAGCGTCAGACTGTGGGCAGCATGGGCCGTGGTCAGGATCGCTAAGGGCTGTGGCTCGGCTCGCGTTTCCTGAGCGGCTGAACCAGCCGGGCCCAGCAGCATAAGCATCGTAGCGATTAGGACGTGCCCCGCCGAGTGCCCAGCAAACGCCGCCTGGAACGCGCGCCACCGCCGAGTTCTATCCTTCGCCGGCCAAGGAGTGGCTCGTTCGCCAACTTGAGGTCGCCATTCCCTCATCATCCCGGGACCACCCTCCCTTTCGGACATCATGGCTGCCAGTTTTCCGGCAATTGAATCGAGCAATGGGGATCTCCCGCTATCGGACCACCCCTAACATCTATCGGCATTTTCTGACCGGAGGGTGATGTACCAGCGCGGTGGCCAGCGGGGGAGGGCCTTAATCTTTTGTGCACGTTGGCCGCCAAACGACTCTCAGCCTCAGCGCAATCGGCGCCGTGGACAAACTGGCTTGGAAGCAGGCGCTTTGCCACAGCAGCTATCGGTCCAACGATGCCGTCGTCCCATCGCTCTTGCCTTCCCTACCCGTCTCGATTCTGGAATCTGCACTCGCTTGCCGGAAAAGAACCGGGAATCGCGGATGCAAGCGCGCTCAAGCACAATGCAGCCGATCAATGGCCCCCAACATGCCGGCCACATCTCCCGGACAGGGGGAGCACCACAATCCCTGCCACAAGCGCGCAACGAGCCCGCGAGGCCGATTGATCGACCTCCAGCCGCCACACAACCCAATAAGCTCGAACTAATCCAGAATATTCAAGGTGTAGAAATTGACAGGCGCTTGCGGCGGGTCGCAGAGAACCTGTGACCCGCATGGCACAGTTGCGCAATACTCGATGGTGCCGTCGGCTGCCTCAAATGGTCCGAGCCTCGCTGTGTAAACACTGCGCCCCGCATGGGCGGCTGCCGAACTCCGCCATGGATGCGTGCCTTGACGCCGCGTGAGCAGCTTGACCTCGGCGACTTCCTCATGGCCCGAAGCAACCTGGCATGGAGCAACGATGAAGATACGGAGCGATTCGCCGGCTTTAAGAAGTGACGGTCGAGTGGGAATGAACAGACGAGGTGGATTGGCTCCCTCGGGTGAGATGGCCGCCGCATAGGCTTGATCCATTTCCGGTGGCAACTCACCAACAAACTCTTTGATCGAGAGGCGAAGGCGCTCCAGCGAAATTCGAACGAACTTGTTTTGCATGGACGCCAGTTGGCCCTGGTCGTTGCGCGTTGCGATCACCGCCTGGTATTCAATCATGGCCGCTCGCACCAGCGGGGCCATTGCCAGCCAGAGCGGAATACCGCTTTGCACAACTTGCGCGTGCGCCTCGTCCTGCTTGCCCGCGGCCCTGAGTTCCACGGCATGCCGTAACACAGCGTCGAGTTTGTGAGCTACCTCATAGGCGTCGCAGTACGGAACCATGAAGCCGACAAAGCCTGCGAAGTACCCTATCCGATCACGTTCCAGGGGCGATGCAGCTCGGGATGCTAGTTGGCGGAAGCGCTCAGCAGTATCGCGCTGCCGCGGCAATCCGGAGAGCTCAGGTTCATTGTCCGCATAGTTGAAAGCTTCGCTGTAGTCGCCTGCGAGTTCGACACGATTCGCGAATCCCGCCGCGTCGTAACTGCCCAGAAACGTCGTTGAGATCGCATGCTTCCGGTCGCAATCGTCAAACAGAGTTGCCAGCTCCGCGGCCCGTGCGCCGGAAGCCTGTGCGGCGCAGAAGCCGCGGTAGTGGGCGGTTGCCGTGAGTTGGCTGTCCCAACTGGCGCGCGCGAGGTAGGTCGCAGTGGGATCGATAACGCGGTGCCGCCAGTGAATTCCAAGCACGCCTTGGCAACCGAAATCCTGAGCCCGCTTCATATCTGTCTCAAAGCGGCTGGCGCGAAACTGGGGAAACCACATCGACGGATCGTCTTCAATCCACGGAACGGGCCAGCGCTCACGGCTCCCCAATCTGCCAAACACTTCATTCACGGGATCCCATCCCAGCGAGTCGCTCAATGCGGAAAAGACTATGTCTTCGGGCAGGCGCTGATGCAGGGACTCGAAATACCGCGTCACGCCTCCCCAACCGGCGAGCACCAGCCGCTTGTCAGGGGCATACCTCTTCAAGAAGTCGTGGGCCTGAGTAAAGGGCGCGGTCGACAGCGGTACGTTCTTGTCGCGGCTGTCCCAATTCGCACCCTCGTCTTGCCAGAGCCAGACATCGTCCACCATCGGATAACGCTCCAGCAGGTCGGCAAGCCGGCGCTCCAGCAGGTCGCGCGCCGTGTTCGACTCAATGAAACCGCCGGGATGCGAAAGCGCTTCCGGAGGCAGGGCGCGCACAATTTCCGCCGGGTTCTGATAGGGTTCAAAGCCAATGCCAGTGCGGATTCCCAGCTCTCCGGCAAAGCTGAAGGCGGCGCGCATCATCGCCGTCGTGCGGCTGGCGATATCCCAAGTATCTGCGCCGAGCCGCGTGGCATCGGAACCGAAAGTTTCGGTGTCGAAAAACTGCGCCGCACCCATCTTGAAGGTTGAGGTGCGTTGGGGCAGATATCCCCAACTCGTCAGCGTCGTGTCTTCGAGTGCCGCCCGGTGGCCGCTGCCGGCAAAGTCAAATGACAAGTAGGACTCCGCCAGAGGTCCCGGCTCATTTTGCGTGTACACATGCAGACCAAACAGGTTGAAGCGCATGCGCAGCATGGCCGCGAAGTATGCTTTGAAATCCTCGTCGTTATAAACGCTGATGCAATTGAGAAAATCGGGCCACGGCAGAAGTCCGCGCACGCCAAAGCGCGGCGAAGCCGTCCACGGCTGGCCTTGCGTCGGCAGATTCAATCCGGCAGGACGATCGATGGGCACCGTCGTGCCATCGATACCGAAGACAAGCCCCTGCCGCTCCAGGAAGTCGAACACTGCATAAAGGAGCGCCTGTTCGCTCGCAGCACGAAGGACGGTGCCCTGGCCTGACGCGGCGATTTCATAGTCTTCGGTCTTCTTGAAGCGCGTAGCATCGAGCGCAAGTGTCAGCAGCGTTGCACCTGCAACGGCATCGTCGTTGGTCTGCCTCACCTCGGCCGCGGAATGCAGCGTGCGCAGCCCGCTCAACAGTTCTCGCGTTGCCAGCCGTGTTTTCAAGCTGTCTCGTGCTTGCGTGCGAACAGCGATTCGCGTCGGCGCCATCGTTTGCGCTGAAACATAACTGCGGGTGAGCAAGCTGCCGGCCGACGCCAGCGCACTCGTCTTCAAAAAGTCTCTGCGATTCATCGATGAGATCCTGGTTGAGTGGAGTTTCCTTTTCGACCTCGAAGACCTTGACTCTGGGTGGGCATTGGCTTGCGCCCAATCGGGCGAAAGAGAATCCCACCGCTGATGGCAATTTCAAGTTATCATTTCAGCGGGACTGGTGCTGGTACCGCTGACTACGATCTCGGGAACCTTGATAGATCGCTTGGGGGGAAGGATGGCCATCAAATTTTTGCAGACACGTGACGGAAGTGACGACTCCATTCGCTTGCAGCCCATGGAGCGCCTGAAAGTATATTTGTTTGGGGTAACTATATTGTTCGCATCGTTTGGGATGGGGGAAGCGGTCTATAAACTCTTGTTTTCAGAGTTCGACGGCGCCACCGATCGCATTCCGGTTGAGGTGCTGTTTGGTTTGGTTTTTGCCTGGCTCGCCACCAAGTTTATCGGCGGCGTTTATAGAAATCGCAAGGAGAGAAGAGCAAGGCTCAACTTCATTTGGGCTCGCAATCATCAAATACGAGGCGCGGTGGAAGGAATCGCTACGGTGGCGCACCCCTTGAAAAACCAGCAATCGATCCGGGTGATCCGCGAAGAAACCGATAGGATTGAGTGGGCGCTTAAGGAGATCTTGCCCAGCTAAGGATGTTCTGATTAAGTCCCTGGGGGCCTCCGTGCACCCCTGTGTACCCTGTGGTTTATGCTTTCTGCTGACACTTGATTGGAGTTTCCCTAAGCTTCTCGGGCGAGCAGGTCGCTCCATGCGTGGCTTCGCATTCGTCGAGACAATAGCTGTCCGGGTTGGCGCATTGATGTTCTTCGCCTGCCCGTGCCTCCCTCAAACTCATCCCGCTCTGCCCAGTGCTTCCCGCAAACTCGAGATCATCGTCACCGACGAAAACGGCGTCGCCGTTCGCTCTGCCCTGGTGCTCCTCACCGCCGCCCCGCAGGCCAGTCCGCTGCATTGCGAAACCGACTTCGCCGGACGCTGCACCTTCACCGGCCTGCCCGCTGCCACGTTTCAGCTTCGGGTCGAGAAGCAGGGCTTCTATGCCGCAGTCCTGCCTTCGGTTCAGCCGGAGGTCACCGCCGCTGTGGATGTCACACTTTCCCACCTCGAAGAAGTCCGCTCCGTCGTCAATGTGAATGAGTCTCCCCCAGTCATCGACGCCGCGCAGGTTTCCTCCAAGGAGCAGATCTCCGGACTGGACATTATCGATATCCCCTATCCCGCGACCCACGACTACCGCGAGGTACTGAATTTCATTCCCGGTCTCGTGAACGATACCTCCGGCCAGCCCCACGTTGCCGGCGCCCAAACCTATCAAACTCTCACCTTGCTTGATGGCTTCAACGTCACCCAGCCCGCCAACGGCCTTCTGCTCGTCCGCGTCAGCACCGACGCTTTCCGATCCGTCGAGGTCGAGCCCAGCCGCGAGTCCGCCGAATATGGCAAAGGTTCAGGCGGCGTCATCGCCCTGAACACCGGTATCGGCGACGATCATTTCCGCGTCCTCGCCACCAATTTCATTCCCTCGGTGCAGAACAAGAACGGCATTGCCCTCGACCAATGGGTGCCGCGCGTTACGTTTTCAGGTCCGATTCACGCCCGCAAAATGTGGTTCTTCGACGCGCTCGAAGGCGAATATGACAACAGCATCATTACCCAATTACCGTCCAACGCCGACGCGGACCACTTATGGCGAGCTGGCAATCTCGCCAAAGTCCAGACCAACCTCACCTCGCGCAACATCCTTACCACCAGTTTCCTTTTCAACTATCTCAACGACGAGCACTCCGGTCTTTCGCCCTTGCAGCCTATCTCCACCACTCCGACCGACGACGAATCCGCTTACGTTGGCACGGTCCAGGACCAGCATTATTTCAGCGGCGGCGAACTCCTCGAAACGGGATTCGATGTTTCGCAATACAACCTCGCGCTAACCCCGCTTGGCACGCAGCCCTACTACGTCACTTTCGACAGCGCTGGCGGCAACTACTACCTGGACGCGCATACCAACGCCCGCCGATGGCAAGGACTGTCGAACCTGTATCTGCCCCCGCACTATGCCCATGGCCGTCACGATATCAAGCTCGGCGTCGACCTCGACCGCATCGACTACGACGCTCGCTTCCTTCGCCAGCCGATTTCTTTCTGGCCTGCCGCCGCGGCCAGCGGCCCATGTCCCATCAATGCCAACGGAGTTCCCATCGCGCCCTCGCCCTGTGCGCTCTACTCCGTATTTTCCGGCGGCAACTATTCCACCACCTACAACTTTGAAACCAGCGCTTACGTGGAAGATCGCTGGCTGCTCACCAACCGCATCCTCCTCGAACCCGGCTTGCGTCTCGATTGGGATGAAATCGTGCGCCGCCCGTTGCTCTCCCCTCGTCTCGCCGGTACTTACGTTCTGGACGACTCCGGCAATACCAAGCTTTCCGCAGGCATTGGCCTGGTGTATGACGCCACTGACCTTATCCTGATCGCGCGCCCCCAGGCCGGAGAACGACAAGACTACCTCTTCAACTCGGCCGGCGATCCCACTGATATCAACGGAACTCCCATCCCAACCCCAACTCCAGTCGTCTCCACTTTTTCCGTCAACCGCCAAGGCCTCCAGTCGCCGCGCTTCGTGAATTGGAGTGTCGCCCTAGAAAAGAAGCTCCCCGCGTCCCTATTCCTGAAGGCCGAATTCATGCAACGCCGCGGTACGCGCGACTTTGTTTACGACACGCCCGACAACTTACCCGGCGGCAACTTCATCCTGCAAAACACGCGTGACGACCGCTACAACGCCTTCCAACTGAATCTGCGCCGCAGTTTCGGCCAGCGCTACATGGTTATGGGCTCCTATATCCGCTCCAGTACGCACTCCAATCAGGCGCTCGATTTCAATGTGGACGCCCCCATCCTCGCTCGCGTCCTCCCCGGTTCCACCATCGTCGGCCCGCAGTCTCCTGGCCCTGCTCTTTGGGACGCGCCGAACCGTTTTCTCTCCTGGGGATTTCTGCCGTTCTTCCGCCTGCCCATCATCCACGAACTGGATCTCGCCTACTCCGCCGAGGCGCGCACCGGATTCCCCTTCAACGTCTTCACCGATCAGCAACTACTGGCCGCAGTGCCCGGCTCCTATCGCTTCCCAACTTATTTCACTTTGAATTTGCATCTGGAAAAACGCTTCCACCTCTTCGGCTACTACTGGGCCCTGCGCGGCGGCTTCGACGACATCACCGGCGGCTCCAATCCAGTCGTCGTCAACGCCGACGTCGACGCTGGCAGCCAGTTCCTGACTTTCAGCGGCTACAATCGCCGCTCCTTCACCTCCCGCATCCGCTTCCTCGGCAGAAAGTAGCTGAATTCCACTTATGTGGAAGGTCGCGCCCGTTATGTCGTCAAGGCGCGCATGTACTCGGCGTCGATCTTCAGCGCCTCCATCGCGGGCATGTCAAACTCTTCCTGCTCCACAAACGCGTGCGCGATGTGGGCTTTCTTTGCCGCTTCGAAGATCGGATGATAATCAATCGTCCCCCGGCCCATCTCCGTCGAAGGCGGAGGCTCGGAACCCGCGGTCCAGCCGCTCATCTTGAAATCTTTCACATGCAGCATGGAAAATCGCGTGGGGTAACGGCTAAGGTAGTCCGCGGGCTTCGCGCCGCCGACCACGACCCAACCGCAATCCATCTCGAACGTCACTTTCGCCGGGTCGGTCGCGCGCAGTAATTCGTCGTAGAACACCACGCCCTTTTCGGCGCGGAACTCCGCCGTGTGGTTGTGGTAAGCGAACCGGATGCCTGCCGCATTGACGCGCTCTCCGATGCGATTGAACTGTTCCGCATTCCACCGCCAATCGTCGAGCGTCATCGCGTCCCTGGCCGCGCGTGACCCAGGCTCTTTCACGCTCGACGGATCCTTCAGCCACGGCGCCGCGCAGACGATGTACTTGAGCCCCAGATCCTTACCAAACTGAATTACTTCATCCACCTTCGGCAGCAGATCCTTCAGCGGATAGTGCGCGCTCACACAGTTCAGGCCCGCGTGATCCATGGCCTGCTTCACTTCGCTGGGGCTATGGCCGAAAAAGCCTGCCGCTTCCACTTCGCGATAGCCCATCGCACCCAACTGCCGCAGCGTTCCGTCATAGTCCTTGGGCAGAAGATCGCGCACCGAGTACAACTGCAGCCCGATGGGCAGACCCAGAGGATTCGCCATCAGCCGCGGCACACTGTTCCATAGCGCCGCGCCGGCGGCCGAGGCGGAGGCGGTCTTTAAGAACGTCCTTCTTGAAATCCGATGCATAGTCATAAGCCCTCAGTTCTGAATCATCTTTTTCTAGCTGCCAATCGGCGCGAGGCAGCACTATCCCCGAATCGTCTTCGCGTTCTCATCCCAGGTCGCAATCTTGTTCTTGAAATAGGCGTAGTTGGCCAGATGGCAGCCGATCGCCGCATGGTTGCCAAACTCCTCGTTCTCCACGGTTGGCTTGCGGGTGCGCACCGCGTTGAAGAAGTTTGCCTCGTGCGCCGACACATCGCTGTATCCTTCCGGCGCTGTAAAAGTCTCGCCTTCGACCGCCTGATAGTCGAGCGGACCAGTCGCCGGATGTTCCGCGGTCCACTGTGCCAGATACTCCTTGCGCAGACGCTCCGGCCATCCCTTGGTCGAATATGTTTCCGGCTTTGGACTTACATCCTGCGGCGTGAAAGTCAAAGTTTGTCCGATGATTTCCATGGTGCCTTTTGTGCCGTGGAATTTAATCGGTTCACCGCCGGCATTATTCAGATTGCAGCGCAGCACCACGCGGAAATTCGGATAGTCATAAAGCGTCTCGATCAGATCCGGGAAATCGCGTCCGTCTTTCCAGCGAAACAGTCCGCCGCTCGACTGCGCCCGCTTCGGCGCCTCATTGGTTCCGGAGATGAAGTGAATCCCGGAGAGCAGATGCACGAACAGATCGCCCGCCAGCCCCTCGCCATAGTCGGAGAAGCAGCGCCAGCGAAAGAAGCGCGCCGCGTCAAACGGCCTCTTGGGAGCGCCTTCCAGAAACGCATTCCAGTCAATGGTCTGCTCGCTCGCGTCCGGCGGAATCGGATACACCCAGGCGCCGCTGGGCGAGTTGCGGTCCGACGAGCCTTCGATGAAGAACACATCGCCGAGCGCTCCGGAGGCGTAGAGCTCGCGCGCTTTCTCATAGACGATGGAGCTCACGCGCTGGCTGCCCACCTGCATGATGCGATTTCCCTTCCGCACCGCGTCCACCATGGCGAAGCCGTCTTCCACCGTATGCGACATCGGCTTTTCGCAGTACACATCCTTGCCCGCCGCGCACGCATCCACCACTATCCTGCGATGCTGGTGGTCGGCGACGGCCACAATCACTGCGTCCACATCGTTGCGGTCCAGGATTTCCCGATAGTTACGAGTCGCCGGAACCTGCTTCTTCACCGCCTCCTGCGCCGCCTCGTGCCGGCTGTCATAGAGATCGCACACCGCGACACACTCTATGCCCGGCACCGCCAGCGACGCCGCCAGCAGTTCGCATCCGCGCGTGCCCGTGCCGATCGCGGCGAATCGCACCCGGTCGCTTGGCCCTACCGCACGGTCGGCGCCCCACAGCGCGGCCGGTTCCAGCAGCGTGATCTTCGTTGCCGCTCCGGCAACCACGGAGCCCGCGCCGATCCGCATGAAATTACGACGTGTCAAAGAACGCATTCTGTCTCTCCTCTTACCCAGTTGCCGTGCGCTCGCGCAAGGCCTGGCTCTTGAACGATGGCCCGCTCACCAAACGCGGCAAGCGTTCTCGGAAACCATGGGTTGTCCCGCTTTGCATCCAAAGGCTTCCTGGAAGGCGGCTGAGTTCTGCACTGCGCCATTCACACGCCACCGTCCTGGAGAATGCGGATCGGTCAGCACGCGCTTTCGGGCTTCCTGGTCCGTCACGTTCTGACACCAGCTCTGCCCATATGCGAGAAAAAAGCGCTGCGGCGGCGTGTATCCATCGATGAGTTTCACCGGCGTTTTGCCGATGATGTCGGTCAGCGCCATGTAAGCCAGTTTCAGGCCTCCGTTATCGGCGGTATTTTCACCCAGCGTCAGCCTGCCATTGAGCTTCACCTCACCCTTGTCGTCCTTCACGGAGACAAAGCTTGAATACTCCTTGGCGGTGCAATCGACGCGCTGCTCAAATTCCTCGCCGTCCTCCGGCGTCCACCAGTCGCGGAAGTTGCCTTGCGCATCGTACTTGCGCCCCTGATCGTCAAAGCCATGCGTGAGCTCATGTCCGATCACCACCCCGATGCCGCCATAGTTCACGGCGTCATCCATCAGCTTGCCGTAAAACGGGGGCTGCAAAATGCCCGCGGGAAAGTTGATATCGTTCATGGGAGGACGGTAATAGGCATTGACCGTTGGCGGAGTCATGCTCCAGTCCTTGCGGTCCGTGGGCCGGTCGATCTTCTTGTATTGACGCTGCACCTCGAACGCCCCGGCGCGCACCGAGTTTCCCGCATAATCGTCGGACTTGATCGTCACACTGCTGTAATCGCGCCACGCGTCGGGATAGCCAATGTTGTTGACGATGGTGCTCAGCTTCTCATAGGCCTTCTGCTTCGTCGTATCCGACATCCACGCCAACTGCGTGAGGTCCTGATGCATTGCGTTCTCGATGGCCTGCACCATCTTCAAGGTGCGCTCTTTGCCTTCGGGTCCAAAGGTGCGGTCCACATAGAGCCGGCCCAGCGCCATGCCCAGGTTGGCGTCGGTGGACTTCACGCAACGCTTCCAGCGCGGCTCCATCTCCTGCTGTCCCGACATGTATTTGCCGTTGAACTCGAAATCCTCTTCAACGAACGCATTCGTCAGGACTGGAGCGTACTCGTTGATCGTTTTCCAGCGCAGATATACCTTCCAGTCTTCGAGCGACGCTGCGTTGAGCTGGTCGTTGACCTGCTTGAAGAAATCGGGATTGCCCACGTTGAGAGAAGTGAACTTGGGCGATCCATTATCGGCAAAGTAGACGGTGAGGTGGAAATTCGGGGCCGCGGCGGCGATCTCCGCGACGGTCATCTTATGGTCGCGCGTCTTCGGATCGCGGCGAAGAGTTCGGTCCATCGAAGACTTAGCCAGCCCGGTCTCGATAGCTAACACGGTTTTGGCCTCAGCCGCCGCCACTTCCGGCTTGTCGCCAGCGAGTTCGAACATCTTCTGCACGTGCTCCAGATATTTCTGCCGCGTCTCCACCGACTTGGGATCGTCTTTCACGTAGTAGTCGCGATCGGGCAACGTGAACCCGCCTTGGTCGAGGTAAGCAATGGTCTGGGTCGAATCGTGCATATCAGGCTGGGGGAAGAAGGCAAACAGCGCTGGCGTGGAATTGCGGTGCATGTATGCAACCTGCCGGATGAGCTCCGCTTTCGTCTTGATACCGTTTATACGTTCCAGCTCCGGCGTCAGGGGAGCGTTTCCCTTTTTCTCGATCGTGCTCTCGTCCATGCAGGAGGCGTAATAAGCACCCACCATGGTTTCCGTTGCCGTGTGTTTGCCTTGAGCCTCGGTCAAGATGTCGCGCAAGATATAACGATTGTGCTCGGCAAGCTCGTCGAACCGGCCCCAGCGCGCCTTATCCGGAGGAACGGGATTGTTCTTCATCCAGGTTCCGCAGGCGTATTGGTAGAAGTCGACACACGGATCGATGGTCATATCGATGGCGGTGACGTCGAAGGCGGGAATTTCATGAGGAACGGCGGAGGAAGACGGGCTGGTTTGGGCCGAACAGAGTACGGCGGTCAGCAGCATGGAACAAACACAGAGAATGCGAGTCGGCATACTTACCCCGAGTTGTGAATTATCGCCTTGCGACTTGTCGCTAGTGTAGTCCGTCAAACAGATCGACGTCGTGATTCGCCGGCTTCCCCCCGTGGTCCTCTGTGTCCCGCGTGGTTAAAAGCCTTTGACTTCCCCCGATCACGCGATTCAGAAGTGATCGTCCACGGCGCGCCCCGGATGTTCCAGTGCTCGCGCCTGAATCGCGCGGTCCCACGGGCCGCTCTGCCAGTTGTCTTTCTTGCGGTCCGTGCCGATCCACGGCGGCAGCGTCATCCAAAGCCGGCGGCTGAGCGCGTGCAGATACGGTTCGTAGAGAACCCGTAGTTCCGCCAGCCGTTCCGGCGCGTCCACACCCTTATCAAGAGTGACCCCATGCGCGACGAGTTCCGCACGCAGCCGGGTCAAGTCTGACGCTGTAAGCCGATCGACATCATGCGGGCTGTAGTCCGCATTCACCACCTGGGCTAGATCCACGGCGGCGTGCCGCGCCATGGCAAACGTGAGCTTCGCCTGATCCGGGTGGATTCCTTTCACTCCGGCCGTGATCAGCGACGTGACATCGAGCATGACACTCAGCGCCCCCAACCACGATTGATTGCTATGCTGCGACCGGAAGAAGACCAGCGCCGGATACGAAAGATGGCTCGACAGCAGATCGGCGCACCAGCGCTCCCAGTCCCGAAAAATTTCGTCAAGCACGGTTTGCTCGGGACAGCATCCCAGCCGGCCCAGAAACTCGGCGGCGCTCGGCGGCGATCCGGCGCGCGCATCCAGCAACGAAATCTCAATCTCGCGCGCGGCAAACGAATTGTAAACAACCGGCAGATATCCGATCACGACTCCGAGAAACGCGAAACCCATCCCCGCTTCCATTACGGCGAGGGCGCGGGCAGCGGCGTTATTGGGCGTGATATCTCCGTAGCCCAGCGTGAAGAAAGTTTCGCCGCTGAGGTAGACGACTTTCCCGAACGTGATTTTTTCATTGCCCAGCGACAGATGTTCGCCCAATCCGTACTGCACGCAGGCGAATCCAAAAATCAGGCCGATCGCCCAAAACCCCATCAGTGGGATCAGTGACAGCGGCCCAAAGTACGCGAGAAACCCTTCGCGCCGGTTGGCGGACTTGATATGCCGCCCCACTCGGGACCAGAGCCCCCAGCTATTCCGGTAGAACCACCCCGTGATGCGAAAAGTCCGCTTGACGCGCCGCGGCAAGACAACGGTCTCAAACGCATCCATGAGGATGATGAAGATAAGAACGATGCCGGCAATCGACGCCCACCAATGCATACGCGATGGATTTCAGATGACGCGGAAATGGTAGCAGATTCAGGGAATGAATCTATGGCGTCGCATGCGCCGTGTCCAGCGCCTTCTTCACCGCCTGCAGTTCTTTCAGCAAGGCACGCAGGTTGCGCGTGTCGAGCGCGTTGGCTCCGTCGCTTTTCGCTTCTTTCGGATTGTCGTGGACTTCCATAAATACCCCGTCCACACCCGCCGCCACCGCAGCGCGCGAAAGCACGGGGATAAACTCAGGCTGGCCTCCACTCACCGCGGGCTGATCTTCGTCACCGTGCGAAGCCGAGGGCAACTGCACCGAATGCGTGGCGTCAAACACCACCGGCGCGAACTTGCGCATGATGGCCAGCGAGCGCATGTCCACAACCAGATTGTTGTAGCCGAAACTCGATCCGCGCTCGGTCACAAAAACCTGGCTGTTCCCGGCATCGCGGCACTTTGCGACGGCGTGCTTCATGTCCCAGGGCGAAACGAACTGCCCCTTCTTGATGTTCACGGGACGCCCGCTCAGCGCCGCCGCCACAATCAGATCGGTCTGGCGGCAGAGAAACGCGGGGATCTGCAGCACATCCACCACCTCGGCAACGGCGGCCACGTCGACCGCCTGGTGAACGTCGGTGAGCACGGGTATGTGCACTTCGTCTTTCACTTTTTTCAGAATGCGCAAGCCTTCCTTCAATCCCGGCCCGCGATAACTGCGGATCGAAGTGCGGTTCGCCTTGTCGTACGAAGCTTTAAAGATGAACGGAAAATTGAGCGAGCGCGCCACGCCCTTGATGATCTCCGCCATGCGCAGGGCGTGCTCTTCACTCTCAATCACGCACGGCCCGGCAATGAGGAACAGATCGCCGGAGCCGACGCGAACGTTATCGATTTGGAAAGATAAAGCCAAAGAAATTTGTAATTGAGTAAATTTGTAATTTTGTAATCTAAATATGTCCCAAGCTGCAAATCCGGGTTTCCGAATTACCAAATTACCCGATTACAAAATTACAAAATTATCTTCTTCCCACTTTTTCCGGCCGCAGAAACATTTCGACCTCGGCTGCGTCTTTCTGCTCTTTTCTTTTCTGCCCATATTCATACGCCGCGCCGGTGAACGCCTTGAACAGCGGATGCGGCTCCAGCGGCTTCGATTTGAATTCCGGATGGAACTGGCATCCGATGAAGAACGGATGACCGGGAATTTCCACCATCTCGACGTAAGTGCCATCCGGAGTCGAGCCAGAAATACGCAACCCGGCCGCCACCATCGGCTCTTCATACTCGCGGTTGAACTCATAGCGATGCCGGTGCCGCTCGCTGATCTCGGTCTGGCCATACACTTTGTACGCCAGCGTTCCCGGTTCGATCTTGCACGGCCACGCCCCCAACCGCATCGTGCCGCCCAGTTCTTCCACGCCACGCAACTCGCGCAGCTTGTAAATCACGCGATGCGGGGTCGCCGGATCGAACTCGCTCGAGTTGGCATCCGCCAACCCGCAGACGTTGCGCGCATATTCAATGCAAGCCGTCTGCATACCCAAACAGATTCCGAAGTACGGCACATGCTTTTCGCGCGCGTACTGGATCGCCTTCAACATGCCTTCAATGCCGCGCTTGCCGAATCCGCCGGGCACGAGCAATCCGTCGTAGTCTTCCAACTGCGCTTCATAACTCTTGTCGGCTTCGTCCGCCGTTTCCAGACCCTCGGCTTCAATCCAATTCAATTCCAGCTTCAGGTTGTGCGACAGCGCGCCGTGCACCAGCGCCTCTTTCAGCGACTTATAACTGTCCTCATACTCCACGTACTTTCCGACGATTCCGATCCTGACAACATCTTTCGGGTTGTAGACGCGATGCACCAGGTCGTTCCACTTCGAAAGATCGCGATCTTTCGCTTCGAGTTTCAGACGGCGCAGCACCAGCGTGTCCACTTCTTCATGCGCGAAACACACCGGCACTTCGTAAATGGACGCGACGTCCTTCGCCGTGATCACCGCCTCTTCTTCGACGTTGCAGAACAACGCGATCTTCGCCTTGATCTCTTTCGAAAGAAAGCGGTCGGTGCGGCACAACAGGATATCCGGCTGAATTCCGGCGCTGAGCAGCTCTTTGACGGAGTGTTGGGTGGGCTTGGTCTTCAATTCCTGCGCCGCGGCGATAAACGGCACCAGCGTCACGTGCACGAACAAAGTGTTATCGCGCCCCAGTTCCTGCCGCATTTGGCGGATCGCCTCAATGAACGGCAGCGACTCGATGTCGCCCACCGTGCCGCCGATTTCAATCAGCGCCACGTCGACGTCCTGCGCCACTTTCTTCGCCGCTGCCTTGATCTCGTTGGTGACGTGCGGAATCACCTGCACCGTCTTGCCCAGGTAATCGCCGCGCCGCTCCTTGGCGATGATCTGCTCGTAGAGGCGTCCGGTGGTCCAATTGTTATCGCGAGAAAGTTTGGCGTGGGTGAAGCGTTCGTAGTGGCCAAGATCGAGATCGGTTTCCGCGCCGTCATCGGTGACGAACACTTCGCCATGCTGAAACGGCGACATCGTCCCCGGATCGACATTCAAGTAAGGATCGAACTTCATCAGGTTGACCTTGAGGCCACGGCTTTCGAGCAGGCATCCGATCGAAGCCGCCGCCAGACCTTTTCCCAATGATGAGACCACACCGCCGGTTACAAAAATGTACTTGGCCGACATCGCTTCCTCGCTTTAATTTTGTCTGGAAAATTGTGCAGGCTGGGGTGCACGATCAATTATGGCAGAGATCGTTCCGGAAGGGAATGTGGAAAAAGCAGCTCTCAGCCATCAGCCTTCAGCCGTCAGTTCGGAAGCGGATGAGACGAGGGTGCCCACATGAACGCCACTGAATCTGACCTTTCGTAAGCGCCAGAAAAGGCCGATAATGTTCGGCGGCATGAAATCATCTGTCGGCGGGGCGGCACTCTTCGCGGTAGCAATCCTTGCGTTGGCCGTCTGCGGCCTGGCCCAGGTTCCCGCTCCCACTCAAGCCCGCCGCCTTATCCTGAAAGACGGCTCCTACCAGACCGTCACCAAGTATGAGATTCACGGCGAGCGCGTGCGCTATTTCAGCGCTGAGCGCGGCGAATGGGAGGAAGTCCCCAAAGCGCTGATCGACTGGGACGCGACCGACAAGTTTGAACAAGGCCGCCTGCAGGGAGCTCCCGCTCAAGAAGCGGTCGAACTCGACCAGGAACTGGAAGCCGAACGGAAGGCCGAACAGGCCCGTTCGCCGCAGGTTGCGCCCGGTCTACGGCTTCCCGACGAAGGCGGTATCTTCCTCCTCGATACCTACCAGAATCAGCCGCAGTTGTCCGAACTGCAGCAATCGGGCAGCGATCTGGATAAGAACACCAAGTCGAATATTCTGCGAGCGGCGATCAATCCGCTGGCGGGCGCCAAGCAAACCATCAGCCTTCCCGAAGCGCATGCCAAAATTCAGGCGCACACCTCCGTGCCATCGCTCTACATCAACATCGACTTGAACAATAACGATGCCAATCGGGGCGTGCCCGCAACCGCGCAGGCCAGCGGCGAGCCTGCGCCTCTGCCGTCCACCGAGCGCTTCAAGATCATTCGCGTCGAGGTCAAAGGTGGCAAACGCGTGGCCGGAGCGGTCAAGACCGCAGTCACCGGAAAGACGAAAACCGACGAACGATTTGTCGCGGCCACGGTCACCGCGATGACTGGAGGCTGGGTCAAGCTCACGCCCACCGACCCTCTCACGACCGGCGAATACGCCGTCGCCGAGATGCTGGGAAAAGAAGGAATGAACCTTTATGTATGGGACTTCGGCGTGAACCCTGCCGCGCCCGCCAACGCGTTCACCTGGAAACCGGACCCAGCCGAAGCGCGGCCGAAAACCGACCAGCCCGCGGAGTTGCAGAGGCGAGAGAAGCAGTAGAAAGTCCCTGCGCAAACCTCTACGGATCAAGCAACCCGCGCGAGGCGACGCCGATATTGTCGCGGGTCGAGTTCTTCACCACATACATCATTTCGTCCGCCTGGCGGATGATATCGTGCGGCGTCTGCGCATCGTGCGGAAAGGTCGCCAGTCCCATACTGGCGCGAAGTTTGAGATTCAAACCCTGCTCGGCGCAGAAAGTTCCCGAACGCAGGGAATCCTGCAAGCGTTTCGCGACCACCACTGCCTGATCTTTGCTGGTTTGCGGCAGCAGCACCACGAACTCATCTCCCCCGTAGCGGAAGGCGAAGTCGATCAGGCGCAACTGCGCCTTGATCAGGTATCCAACCTCGGCCAGCAGCCGGCTTCCCACCAGATGTCCATGGGTGTCGTTGACCGTCTTGAAGTGGTCGAGATCGATGAAGATCACGCTGAACTGGTAGCCAAAGCGCGCCGAACGGTAGACCTCGGTCTCCAGCGTCTTATGCAGATGGCGCGCATTGAACAGGCCGGTGCAATCGTCGGTGATGGTCAGTTCCTGAATCTTTTCGACTGCCCGCGCATTCTCGATCGAAATCGCGGCGTAATCGCACAAGGCCTGCAGAAAGAACATCTCCTGTTCGGTCAGGCCCACGTTGGCGTTGACCAGTTGAATCACGCCCAGAACGCGGTGTTTCGAGCGCAACGGCACGCAAATGACAGAGTGCGTCTGCAACCGCGTCATCTCGTCCAGCCGGGATGAAAAACGCGCATCATTCTGCACGTCGGGCACGATCAACGCCTGCCCGTACTTGGCCACCCAACCGGCAATTCCCTCGCCCACCTTCAAACGCGCCTTCGCCAGAACCTCGGCCGCAGCCCCGACCGCGATGGCGAAATAGAGCTCATCCTTTTCTTCATCCACCATCAGCAGCGACCAGGTATCCGGGCGAAAGTATTCCGCCATTTTTTCCATGATGGTCTGGAGGATCGAATCGAGGTTGAGCGAGGATGTCAGCGCTTTGGCGACATCGTGAAAGATGGTCAGCTCTTGCGACAGGCGAATTGGGGACGTGCCCGTTGCCTCCGACATGAACTCCTCGTTCGCGTGGTGGGATACGAGATTATAGGTTTGGCCGCACCACTCGGGCAATGAACGTAGGTAACCCGTCCCGCCAACCTACCCGCTCCCGAAACAAATCCTGCATTCATGCACCTCTGTGCCAGTGTATCTGAAATGACCTATGATCTTGCTTCTCGACAGACTATGATCTTACTTCTCGGCAGAGTAAAATTCCGTTCGCCGTCCGGCGAAAGCGGGAGACTGGGTTGCCGTCCTTTGGCGAAAAACTGAAGCTGGAGCGCGAGAAGCGCAAAATCACCCTGGAGCAGATTTCCGCCTCGACCAAGATCGGGACCCGCATGCTGCAAGCGCTGGAAGAGGATAAGTTCAACCAGTTGCCCGGAGGCATCTTCAACAAAGGCTTCGTCCGCGCCTATTCTCGCGTGGTGGGCCTCGACGAAGATCAAACCGTTGCCGACTATTTGCAAGCTTCCGGGGATGCGCCTCCGGTTTCGACGGAGATTGCACCTCGTGAGCCGGGGGGGCGAGAAGACGAAGCGCGCGAAGATGCGGAGAGAAACAGCCGCCTGGAAACCATCTCCGACACCCCGCCCCGCCAACTGCCCTGGGGCGTGTTCGCCGCGGTTCTACTCGTAGTCGCGCTTGCCCTCTCCGTGTGGAGCCATCGCCAGCGGGAACACGCGAGGGAGTCCGTTCGCCCGGCTCCAACCACCGCCACGGCGCAGGAGCCAGCCGCGCAGTCATCAACCGGAGCAGCAGCCCCAGCAACTGGCGAAGCGGCGGCCGGACTCTCCGGCGAAAATGGTGGCGCGGGTTCGACCGGCTCTACCGCGGCGAACGCCGGTTCGCCGACGCCTAACTTACCTACCAGTGGCTCGCAGTCTGTTGGTTCATCGACCAGAGGATCTGCCCCGCTGGTGCCGCCCACGCCCATGCCGGCCGGCGCATCCAGCACAAGAACTTCTTCCGTCACGCCCAAGACAGCTCAGAACTCAGCGACTCAGGGATCAGCGACTGCCGCTCCGGCCACAACTCCGGGCGAGTTCACGGTCGTCATTGAGGCCCGCGAAGAATCCTGGATCTCGGTCACCGCCGACGGCACAGCGACCGCGTCCGAAATTCTGGCCGCCGGCAGTGCGCGCGCAGTCCGTGGCCGGAAGGAAATCATAGTCAAGGTCGGCAACGCCGGCGGCATCGACTTTCGCTTCAATGGCAAGAAGCTCGACGTCGGAGGCGAATTCGGAGAGGTCAAGACCGTCACTTTTGGTCCTCAAGGCATCTTGCCAAATGCCCCGGCGCCCCCTTCGACGCCTTAGGTTGTCTCTTTCTTTTCTTCCATTTACGGCGCGCACCCCACCGTTTAATGCCAATTGGCCTCCACTTAATGCCAGCGCCCTCCGGAACTGGCCAATTCCGTTGCGCTTAACAGGTCATCTCTGATACCGTTTTAATGAAGAATAAGCCAAACCCCGGTCAAGAGCCCGCGGCTTCAGAAGCCCCCCTTATCGGAAGCAAAGGCTCGAATTTACCTTGAGGAGATGCCAGCTTGCCAGCAAAGAATCGTTCTCTTTTTACCTCGGAATCCGTAACCGAGGGACATCCGGACAAGATCGCCGACCAGATTTCCGATGCCATTCTCGACGCCTGCCTTCGTGAGGATCCGAACAGCCGCGTCGCCTGTGAAACCCTGACCTGCACCGGCTTGGTCGTGATTGCCGGCGAGATCACCACCAAGGCCTACGTGGACTTCCAGAACCTGGTGCGCGGCGTGGTGCAGTCGATCGGCTACGACAATGCGGTCTACGGCTTCGACTCCAACACTTGCGCCGTGATTTCCAGCATCAACAAGCAGTCCGGCGATATCGCCATGGGCGTTGATACCGGCGGTGCCGGCGACCAGGGCATGATGTTCGGCTTCGCCTGCAACGAGACCCCCGAACTGATGCCGCTTCCCATTTCACTCGCCCACAAGCTCTGCCTGAAGCTTTCCGAAGTTCGCAAGAATGGCACCTGTCCCTACCTGCGGCCCGATGGGAAATCACAAGTCACGGTCGAATACGACGCGCCGGGAAAAGTCAAGCGTGTGGATGCGGTCGTCGTCTCCACCCAGCATTCCGAAAGCGTTGGCAACGACGAATTGCGCGCCGACATTTTGAGGCACGTAATCCAGGCCGTCATTCCCGCCCACCTGCTCGATGAGGACACCAAGTACCACATCAATCCCACCGGACGTTTCGTCATCGGCGGCCCCATGGGCGATTCCGGCCTGACCGGACGCAAGATCATCGTGGATACCTATGGTGGCATGGGACGGCACGGCGGCGGCGCGTTCAGTGGCAAGGATCCGACCAAGGTCGATCGGTCCGCCGCCTACATGGCGCGTTACATCGCAAAGAACATCGTGGCCGCCGGCCTAGCCGATCGCTGCGAAGTGCAACTCGCCTACGCCATCGGGGTTGCCGATCCCGTCAGCGTCCTTGTGGATACTTTCGGAACCGAGAAGATTGATGCGAATCTGATTCCAGATCTGGTGCGGGCGAACTTCAAGCTCAAACCGCGCGAGATCATCGACACGCTCAAACTGCGCCGCCCGATTTACCGGAAGACCGCGGCGTACGGACACTTCGGCCGCAGCGACCCCGATTTCACCTGGGAAGCAACCGACAAAGCCGCCAAACTGGCGTCTGACGCCGGCTTGAAGCGGGAGCCGGTAGGAGCACGAAAATAAGGTCAGAGGTCAGAGGTTCGAGGTCAGAGGTCAAGAACCCGAACCGCAGACAATGAATCAAAGGAAATTAAGCGCACGCTAGGAATGAGTAAGTGAAGTCGGGTTTCACCTCTGCAATCTGACCTCTCACCTCTGACCTTTTCATCCGGGGAGAAAAATGGCAACGACATCGATTAGCAGCGACGTTAAGGGATTTGAACTGGCCGATCTGGGCAAGAAACGCATCGAGTGGGCGAACCAGTCGATGAAGGTGCTGCAGATCATCCGCAAGGAATTCATCAAGAACCAGCCGCTCAAGGGCATCCGCGTTTCGGCCTGCCTGCACGTAACGGCCGAGACCGCGAATTTAATGATTGCCTTGCGCGACGGCGGCGCGGACGTGGCCCTCTGCGCTTCGAACCCGCTTTCCACTCAGGATGATGTGGCCGCCAGTCTGGTGCGCGACTACAGCATTCCCGTCTTCGCCATCAAGGGTGAGGACAACGATTCCTACTACGCGCACATCATGGCGGCGCTCGATCACAAGCCGCAGATCACCATGGACGACGGCGCCGACCTGGTCTCTGTGCTCCACACCAAGCGCACGAAAGAACTCGAGAATGTGATTGGCGGGACCGAGGAGACGACTACCGGCGTGATTCGTTTGCGCGCCATGGCCAAGGAAGGCGTGCTGCGCTATCCCATCGTGGCCGTCAACGACGCCGATACCAAGCACCTGTTCGACAATCGTTACGGCACCGGGCAATCCACGATCGACGGCATCATTCGCGCCACGAATTTCCTGCTGGCGGGGTCGAAGTTCGTGGTCGCCGGTTATGGCTGGTGCGGACGGGGCCTCGCTTCACGCGCCCGCGGCACCGGAGCGGAAGTCATCGTGACCGAGATCGATCCGACCAAAGCGCTGGAAGCGGTCATGGACGGTTTCCGCGTGATGAGCATGGAAGAGGCCTCTAAGATCGGCGACGTTTTCTGCACCGTCACCGGCAACAAGAACGTGCTCGCCAAGCAGCACTTCGGACTCATGAAAGACGGCGCCATCATTTCGAACTCGGGGCACTTCAACGTCGAAATCGACATCCCGGCGCTCGAAAAGTTGTCGTCCTCCAAGCGCACCACGCGCACCTTCGTCGACGAGTACACAATGAAGGATGGGCGCCGCATCAACCTGCTGGGTGAAGGCCGCCTCATCAACCTGGCCGCCGCCGAAGGCCATCCGGCGTCGGTGATGGACATGAGTTTTGCCGACCAGTCGCTTTCCTGCGAGTACATGGTGAAGAACCATGCCTCACTCGAAAACAAGGTCTATACGGTTCCGGTGGAACTCGACAAGCGCGTGGCCAAGCTCAAGCTGGAGTCGCTCGGCATCAAGATCGACCGCTTAACTTCGGAGCAGGAAGAGTATCTGGCCAGTTGGTCGGAAGGAACGTAGAACTGTCGTTGGTCGTTGTATCCGTGGTGGAGCGACGGGCGTCCTCGCCCGTCGATTCAGAATTGAGTACGTAGGGGCGGGTGCCTTCACCTGCCCCGATCCCGTACATAGCCGTGGCCCCTGCCACGGCTATGTGATCACCATCCTTGACAGTCCCCCCTGTGAGCAGCACAATTCGTACACATTTTTGCGCGCCCCCTGGAACCGCGCCTTTTCGGGGACATCCGCAAAAAAGAGGGGAGAGCAAGTGGAACGTTTGAAAGGCACCGTCAAGTGGTTCAACAATGCCAAAGGGTACGGCTTCCTCGGCCGCGATGATGGACCGGATGTATTCATTCACTACAGCTCAATCACCACCGAAGGTTATAAGAGTCTGCAGGAGGGCGACAAGGTGGAGTTTGAGATCGTCCAGGGACAGAAAGGGCCGCAAGCGGCCAATGTAACCAAGGTCTCGTAGTCGGAGACCGCTTTACGAAGACCGGCTTTGCCGACCAAGCTTTGTGCGCTCGACGCAGGGCTAGCTGTGTCCTCCGCGTCTGCTAACTTCAAGCCGCGGCGCTTTCTTCAGCGTTACAATCCTCTCTCGGGATTACAACTTGGACGTATATAACTCCGAATGGACAACAAGGCCATCGCCGGACTCCTCTACGAGACTGCCGATCTGCTCGAGATCGACGGCCAAGACTCATTTCGCGTACGCTCCTATCGCAACGCCGCAGCCGCCATTGAAGCGCTGCCGCAACAGGTGGCCGACCTGATCCAGGAGCCGAAGAAGCTTCTCGAAATCCAGGGCATTGGCAAAGGCATGCAAGCCAATCTCGTGCAGCTTTTCAAGGATGGCAGCATCGAAGCGCACACCGAGTTGCTGAAAAAATACCGCCCTTCAATGCTCGAACTACTCAAGATTCAAGGCTTGGGACCGAAAACGATTGCCTTGATCTGGAGCGCCTATCAGGTCAGCGACCTCGAGGGCGTGGAAAAACTGGCGCGCGAAGGCAAGATCCGCACGCTGCCGCGCATGGGCGAAAAACACGAGCAGAAACTGCTCAAAGCCATCGAAGACTACCGCCGCATCGCCGGACGATTCCTGCTCGACACCGCCGAAGAGCTGGCCGAACAACTGGTGGAGCATCTGCTGGCAGATCCATTGGGCGATCTGGGCGTCGAAAAAGTCACGCCTGCGGGATCGTTGCGCCGCGGCCGCGAAACCGTCGGCGACCTCGACATCCTGGTCACGGGCAAGGGCTGCATCGAGGCGGAATCGCGGCAGAAGATCATCGAACATCTGCTCCGCTTTCCGGGCCTGATGGACGTCATCGCGCAAGGGGAAAACAAGGTCAGCTTCCGGCATCGCAACGGCATGCAGGTGGACGTGCGCCTGCTGCCTCCGGAATCCTTCGGAGCGGCCATGCAATATTTCACCGGCTCCAAGGCGCATAACGTGGCCCTGCGCCAGCGCGCGCTCAAGATGGGCTTCACGCTCAACGAATACAGCCTAGCCAACATCGAAGACGGGAAGCCGGTCGCGCGCAAAACGGAAGCAGAAATCTACGCCAAGCTGGGGCTCGACTTCATCCCTCCCGAACTGCGCGAGAATCTGGGAGAGATCGAAGCCGCCGCGGCTCACACGCTGCCCGTGCTGCTTGAGCTTTCCGATATTCGCGGCGACGTGCACATGCACACCGTCGAAACCGACGGGCGCAACAGCATCGAAGAGATGGCCGAAGCGGCGCGGGAACGCGGCTACCAGTACATGGCCATCACCGATCATTCGAAGAATCTCGCCTTCGCCAACGGGCTCACCGACGAACGCGCGATGGCGCACATCGAACGAATCCGGGCGGTCGAAAAGAAGATGAAGGGCATCCGCATTTTCGCGGGAATCGAAGTCGATATCCTGGGTGACGGCGCGCTCGACCTCTCCGACTCGGTGCTCGAACAAATGGACATCGTCATCGCCAGCGTCCACTCGCAATTCAATCAGGACCGCGCCACCATGACTGACCGGCTGCTGAAGGCCGTCGCCAATCCCAATACTTCGATGATCGGGCATCCCACCGGGCGCCTGCTGCTGCGCCGCGACGCCTACCCGTTCGATCTCGACGCCGTTCTCAAAGCAGCGGTCAAACACAAGGTCGCGATGGAACTCAATTCCTATCCCGATCGGCTCGACCTCAACGACGTACATCTTCGCCTGGCGAAACAGCATGGCGTGAAAATCGTGATCAACACCGATTCCCACCACACTTCGCACATGGAAAAGCTGCGTTATGGAGTGATTCAGGCCCGGCGCGCCTGGCTCACCAAGGACGATGTGCTGAACACGCTGCCGGCGCAAAAATTTGCCCGCGCGATGAAGCACGCGTGGTAGCGAAACAGATTCCCCATAAATGTGCTTATCCCAGCAATCTGGCCGAACCGCATTTCTATTCCGCGAACAGCAGCCTAGCAAAATCAATGAGTTACGAATGAATTGCGCGGCCCTCTCTGGACTCCGGGTTGCACTCCGAGGATACCTGACCATCGCGGAGTCGATTCAGATTGGCGGACCCTTTACAAGCCACTGGTACTATTTATCTTTGTTTACCGCTCCGGAGCCGGCGATCAAGCGGCCGGAACTTAATCGCTGCCATCATTCATGCTGAAGCTTGAAAAAAGACAGATTCTGAAGAACGTCGGCTCGAGCTGGTTCGCGCTCGCCGTCAACGTGATCGTCGGAATTTTCCTTTCCCCGTTCATCCTGCATCGCCTGGGCGATGCCGCGTTCGGAGTCTGGGTACTGATCTTCTCCGTGACCGGCTACTACGGCTTGTTCGATCTGGGCATCCGCTCTTCCATCATTCGTTACGTTTCCAAGTACGCTGCCACGGACGATCGCGAAAAGCTCGCGCGGTTCGTCAACACCGCGCTGTTCAGTTACACCGGCATTGGCGTGGTGAGCATGGTGTTTACTACGCTGCTGAGTTCGTCCGTTGAAAAGTTGTTTCACATTCCGGCCGGAATGCACACCGACGCGCGCCTGCTGCTGTTAATCGTCGGCGCCTCAATCAGCATCAGCTTTCCGCTGGGCGTTTTCGGCGGCATGCTCGAAGGATTGCAGCGCTTCTACATTCTGAACTGGACCAGCATCGGCGCCACTCTCGCCCGCGCCGTTTTGATCGTTTACTTCCTGAACCGCGGATACGGTCTGCTCACCGTCGCCCTGATCACGGTGATCATGCCAATTGTTTCCTCGATTCTACGCGGCATCGTCGTATTCCGTTTGTGCCCCGTGCCCCTTGGTCTTAAGCATGTGGATCGCGACTCCTTCCGCCACATGGCCAATTACGGCGGCACCACTTTCCTGGTCATCATCTCCATGAACCTGCGCTTCCGCAGCGACGAACTTGTGCTCGGAGCCATGATGTCCACCGTCGCCATCACCTACTTCAACATCGGCGCCCGCATCGTCGACTACGCCTCCCAGCTCGTCGGCAGCATGGCCCAGGTTTTTGTGCCCATGTCGAGCCAGTCGGAAGCCACCGGCAACCTCGACCGCGTGCGTAAGATTTATATCGCCGGCAACCGGGCGTGCGCGTTCCTGATTCTCCCCATCACCGCTATCCTGATCATCCTCGGCAAGCACATCATCCGCATCTGGGTAGGTGCGCGTTATATTCCACACAGCTACCCGGTGCTGGTAGTGATGATCATTCCTTTCGCGCTCATGCTGTCGCAGGCGGCTTCCGGGCGCGTTTTGTTCGGCCTGGGCAAACACCAGACCTGGGCGGCCATCACCGTGATCGAGGGCGTCGCCAATATCATTCTCAGCATCGCGCTCGTCCCCACGCTTGGAATTGTGGGCGACGCCCTCGGCACCGCCATCCCGCTCAGCTTTACTTGTATTGCCTTCCTGCCTCGCCACTTAAAGAAGCAGATCGGCGTTCCCGTCGGAACCTTCCTGCGCGAAGCCTACACGCTGCCCATTCTTCTGACCCTCCCCTTGGTCGGAGTGCTGTGGCTGGCCAACCGATTTTTTTATCCCCGCCACCTGACCCAGTTGGTGCTCGAAGTCCTGCTGGCGAGTTCGATCTACGGAGTCGGGCTATTCTGGGCCTATCGCACCAACCGGGCGTTTCATGTCGCCGAGATTGCGGGCTTGACCAAGCCGCTGCCTCTCGAGCAACCGCCGCAATCAGTGATTGCGGTGGAATATCAGGGCGATGAGTGAATCTATGAATGCGAACAATTCTATGGCGAACAATCCTACGAAGAAGATCTACGTTGCCGGAGGGCAATTTAGGCGCAGCGTTTTTCAGAAGCTTGAGGAGTGGGAATCCTGCAAGCAGGCGATGGTGGTCGAGATCGATCCTGTCAGCAAGACTTCGCGCACCTGCGTCGAATACGAATCTCCCCAGGAAGCCGCCGCGGACGAATTGCCGGCCATCCTGTTCAAAGCCACAACGCTGCGCGACAACAAGCTTTACCTCTGCACCTCTACCGAAGTCATGATCTATGACCTCCCGTCTTTCCGTCTGGCGACCTATATTTCTCTTCCCTTCTTTAATGACCTTCATCACGTCTACCCGACTCCGCAGGGCACGCTGCTGGTGATGGTCACCGGCCTCGATATGGTGGCTGAAGTCTCGCTTGAAGGAAAGCTACTGCGGCACTGGGACGTGATGGGCGAAGATACCTGGAGCATTTTTTCGAGAGATATCGATTACCGCAAAGTTCCGACGACTAAGCCGCACCGCGCCCATGCCAACCATATTTTTCAGTTGGGCGATGAAATCTTTGTCACGCGATTCCATCAGCGCGATGCCATCAGCCTGCAAGACCCCGCGCGCAAGATTGAAATCGCGGTTCAACGGCCGCACGACGGTTTTCTCTTTAACGGCTTGCTGTATTTCACGACCGTCGACGGGCATGTCGTGGTTGCGAATCCTCGAACGCTCCAAGTCGAGAGCATTCACGATTTGAACAAAATGAGCGGCCCCAGTGGCGAGAACCTGGGCTGGTGCCGCGGCCTGCTTCCGCTGGACGAGCGCTTCGTGTGGGTTGGCTTTTCGCGCGTTCGTCCCACCAAGTTTCGGGAGAACCTGAACTGGATACGGCAGAAGAAGCAGACCCATCGCCCCAGCCACATCGCTCTGTACGATCTCCAGAGCGGCACCTGTCTCGAAGATATCGAAACCGAACCCCATGGCATTGGCGTGGTTTTCTCGCTTTTCTGAACATAGCTCGCCGGGCAGACCATGCACTTTAATTGCCCACGCTTGGGCGCAAGGTTGCAATCTGTTTCCTACCCTTCCAGCAGCCTCCGGCTTTTTGAGGTAAAATGCTGACTGGCTATTGTTTCTAATGGTTTACAAGTGGGCCATCGACCGGCTTCGGAGCGCGGATTGCTCCTTCCTCTTGTTCCATTGACTTCGAGGCCGGGTTTCACCCCAGCATACCGGCCTAATTCGTGGCTCGGCTTATGTTCTGGCGGTTACCTGCTAGCCCCAGCAGGTAGCTTGACAAGTCACGGCAAACAGGGCGAGCTCAGATGGAGACCCTCCCCTAGTGGCTTTGATATCAGCATAAATTTTGGTGAGAACATCCGGGAGGAATACTGCTTTGAACACAATGACCAGTCATCTTATCGCTCCCCACGGGGGAGAACTTGTTCAGCTGCAAGTGCCGGCCGCGCGCGCCGCGGAGCTAAAAGCGCATTCGAAGGATTGGCCCTCATGGGACCTGACGGCCCGGCAGCTCTGCGATCTGGAACTGCTGATGAGCGGCGGGTTCTCCCCCCTGCGCGGGTTTATGAACCGCGCCGATTACGAGGGCGTCTGCCACAACATGCGGCTGGCCAACGGCACCCTGTGGCCCATGCCCATCACGCTCGATGTCAGCGAGGAATTCGCCAGAAAGCTGACGCCCGGCAGCAGCAAGATCGCGCTGCGCGATCCTGAAGGCGTGATGCTCGCCGTGCTCCACGTGGAAGATGTTTGGCAGCCGGACCGCAAAGCCGAAGCGCTGGCCGTTTTCAATTCCACCAGCGCCGCGCACCCCGGCGCCGACTACGCCATCAACAAATCGAATCCCTGGTACGTGGGCGGAAAAGTCGAAGAGTTCCAGCCTCCATCGCACTACGATTTCCGCTCGTTGCGCCTGACGCCCGCCGACCTGCGCGCCGAGTTCGGCCGCTTGGGCTGGACTACTGTGGTGGCCTTCCAGACGCGCAATCCCATGCATCGCGCTCACGTCGAACTGACCATGCGCGCCGCCAAGCAAGTCGAGGCGAATCTGCTGATCCATCCCTCGGTCGGCATGACCAAGCCGGGCGATGTCGATTATTTCGTCCGCACCCGCTGCTATCAGTTGTTGCTCTCAAAGTACCCGCATGGCACGGTCAAGCTGTCGATGCTGCCGCTGGCCATGCGTCTGGGCGGGCCACGCGAGGCGATCTGGCACGGACTGATTCGCAAGAATCATGGCTGCACGCATTTCATCGTCGGCCGCGATCATGCCGGCCCCGGAAAAGATACCGACGGCAAGCCCTTCTACGGCCCTTACGACGCCCAGGAACTGTTCAAGAAACATGAGGCGGAAATGGGCGTAAAGATGGTCCCGTTCCAAATGATGGTGTATTTGCAGAACGAAGACCGCTATGTGCCGTCCGATGAAGTGAAAAAGGGAGCGAAGGTACTCGACATCTCGGGCACGGAGTTGCGCCAGCGCCTCAACGAAGGCCGCGACATTCCGGCGTGGTTCACATATCCCGAGGTCGTGCAGGAACTGCGCCGCAGTTATCCGCCACGGCACAAGCAGGGCGTCACCATCTTCTTCACCGGTCTCTCGGGATCGGGCAAATCGACCATCGCCAATGCGCTGATCACCAAGTTCCTCGAGATGGGCGGACGCCCGGTCACACTGCTCGATGGCGATCTGGTGCGCAAGCACCTGTCGAGCGAACTCGGTTTTTCCAAGGAACATCGCGACATCAACATCCGCCGCATCGGCTATGTCGCCTCCGAAATCACCAAGAATGGCGGCATCGCGGTGTGCGCTCCCATCGCTCCTTATGAGGCGACGCGCAAAGCGGTGCGGCAGATGATTGAACCTTTCGGCGGATTTGTCCTGGTGCACGCCGCCACCTCGCTCGAAGTGTGTGAACAGCGCGACCGTAAAGGCCTGTACGCCAAGGCTCGCGCCGGTATCGTCAAGGAGTTCACCGGGATCTCGGATCCATACGAAGCGCCGACCGATGCCGAAGTTGTGATTGACACTGCCTTGCTAAGCCCCGAGGAAGCGGCGCAGACTATCCTTCTGCATCTAGAGCGCGAGGGCTTCGTCGGCGCCAACGGCAACGGGTAAAGAAGTTCTCAGTTCCCGGTTCTCAGTTCCTAGTGTTTCGACTCGGTTTTGCTTTACTGAGAACTGAGAACTGACAACTGAGAACTACGAAGACAGCATGGAATTCCTGCTCCTAAAAATACTGATCGGCTTCATCGTAGGAACGCTGATCGGCTTGACGGGTTTGGGCGGCGGCGTATTGCTGCTGCCCATGCTCATCTTCGGCCTGCGCGTGCCCGCCATTATTGCCGTCGGCACTGACGCGCTGTTTAACTTTTTCACCAAGATTCCCGCCAGTCTCATGCACTTGCGCAAAGGCACGGTGCGGAAAAAAGTCGTTCTGGCGTTGGCATCTGGCAGCATTCCGGGCTCTTACCTCGGCGTCACTTTTCTGGTGCACCTGCGCAACGTCTATGGCGCCGGCGTCAACGACTTCATCAAGTCCGCTGTGGGATTGCTGCTGGTGTTGATCCCGACTTTGCTTCTTTTCCAAGGCCGGATTGAAGAACATCTCGCCAAACGCCAGCCCACCATGAAATCTTTCGCCTTCATGAGTGTCATTGGACTGGTCGGCGGCTTTCTGGTCGGCATCACTTCGGTCGGGTCGGGCAGCATCATCATGATGATGATGCTTTTGTTCTATTCGTTCGTACCTAAAGTCATGGTCGGCACCGACATTGCCCATGCCGTGATTCTGACCGGCGTTACCAGCCTGTTGCACTGGCGGGCGGGCAACGTCGATCCCCACCTGGTCGGTTCCCTGCTGATCGGTTCGATCCCCGGCGGAATCCTCGGCTCGCATCTGAGCACGCGCGTTCCCGTACTCTGGCTACGCCGAATTCTGTGCACTGTTTTACTGATGACGGGAGCAAGAATGCTGTGGGCTTGAAGGGCAGTGCCCAGTCGCCGGTACCCAGTACCCAGTGGGCGACGGGTCACGGAGAACTTGTTTATAGGGTACTAGGTACTTATTCACGGAGCGCAAATTGACTTCATACTCGTCCCAAGACACTCTCGAACGCATTCACGCCGCCCTCGAAGCGGCGCGGGCCGTGCTCAACCGCTTCACTCCCGGCGCCACGGAAGCCGAATACAAGTCTGGACACGATCCGGTCACTGAGGCCGACCGCGCCGTCGACCGTATTCTGCGCCAGACGCTGCTCCGCGACGGCGAAGGCTGGCTCTCCGAAGAGACCGTTGACGACTTCACCCGTCTCGACAAACAGCGCGTCTGGGTCGTCGATCCGCTCGACGGTACGCGCGAGTTCGTGCAGGGCATCCCAGAGTTTTGCGTTTCGATCGCCATGGTGGAGAATGGAATTCCCGTTGCCGGCGGAATTTGCAATCCGGCAACCGGCGAACTCATTCTCGGATCGCGCGAGACCGGCGTGACCTACAATGGCAAGCGCGCACAGCCAAGCCAGCGCAAGGATCTGCACGGCGCGCTGGTGCTCGCCAGCCGCAGCGAAGTGAAGCGCGGCGAATGGAAGCAGTTCGAGTCCGCCGAGTTCAACATTCGCCCCATGGGATCGGTCGCCTTCAAACTCGGACTGGTCGCCGCCGGCCGCGCCGATCTCACCTTCACGCTGGTTCCGAAAAATGAATGGGACGTTGCCGCCGGTGCGGCGCTGGTCGAGAGCGCCGGAGGCTGGGTGCTGAAGCTCGACAATTCGCCGCTGCGCTGCAACCAGAAAAATCCGCTGATCTCCGGCCTGCTGGCAGGCGGCCCTTTCCTGCGCGATCCGCTGCTCGCCATGCTCGAACGGCACGCGCAGACAGTGGTCAGCGCCAAGCAATCCTGAGCGCCCGAGGTGAAGGTCTTTGAATTTCGATCACCCGACGGCCCGATGATCCGATCACACGATTAGGCTCGGGTTGACAAAGTCTGTCGAGAAATACCATGTCCTCCTCGCGCATTGTGTTTTTGATGTACCACGAACTGGAACTCGCTGGCCGCAAGTTCTGCCAGTCCGAGCCCGGTTACGTGCGCTACATTCTGCCGCTCGAAACTTTCCGCAGCCAAATGGCGTGGCTCAAAGCATCCGGCTGGCGCGGCTTGAACGTCAGCGAAGCGAGTCGCTATCCTGCCGGACCCAGCGTTTGTATCACTTTTGACGATGGTTGCGAGACCGACCTTATCGCCGCCGCCCCCGTGCTCCGCGAGTTCGGCTGCAACGCAACCTTCTACCTCACCGCCGGATTCGTGGGCACTCCCGGTTACCTCAGCGCCAGCCAGGTGCGCAATCTCGACGCGCAAGGTTTCGAGATCGGATGCCATTCCCTGACGCATCCTTATCTCTCCGATCTGACGCAGCCGGAACTAAAACGCGAGATCGCAGATGCGAAGCTGCAGATCGAAACCATCATCGGACACCCCATCGAACACTTCTCCTGCCCCGGAGGACGCTACGACCGGCGCACGCTGCAGATGGCGCGCCAGGCCGGATTTGCAACCGTCGCCAACAGCCAGTTTCATGCGAACTCGTCCCGCACCAACCCCTACGAACTCGGCCGCGTCGCCATGTTGCGCGACCTCACCATCGACGAGTTCAACGCCCTATGCCATGGCCGAGGGTTGTGGAAGAAACGCCTTCAGCATCAGGCCCGCCGCGGCGTGCAACACCTGCTCGGCAACCGCGCCTACGATCGCTTGCGCGCGGTCCTGCTGGGGGAACCCCGCCAGTAACCTGCCGCTGGTTATTTTAGTTTTCTTCCGCTCTTAACCTGATTTCCATAGGCTTGCGGCCATCCCCGCATCGCCACACCGTCCGTCCTACACCTGTTTTCATTAACTTCACAGCAACAAAACCGCTGTACACTCGCGCCTGCGAATCGGTACATGCCGCGCCCTCGGGTACGAGTGTGTTTCCGATGCACTTCTGATATCTGGGAACCCTTGTCCCATCCCGATAGATTCAGCAGAGGACAAATCGACTAGTCCCCCATTTCGTACGGTCGAGGGCTCACAATGTTTGAAGCTGAAGTTACTTTTCTAAACGGTCAAAATCGTCATTATCGTCATTCTAGATTCTCGCGGACGCTGGCGCAGCGCCTGAGCGTTTTGGTCCTGCTGTTGGCGGTCGCCATCATAACCACGTCGTGCGGCGCTGCACAAGCCGCGGGTACGCAGAACAACGAGAAACCGGGAAGCCTGAATCTGTCAGGGAATCTCCCCGGCGCCACGGTCAATGAGTCTTACAACGCGGTGCTCGCAGTAGGTGGCGGAAACTCCCCCTACCATTTCTCGGTGACCAGCGGCGCCCTGCCCGCGGGTATCAGTTTGAACTCCGCCACGGGCACGTTCTCGGGGAAGCCTGCGGCCCCAGGCAACTTCTCGTTCGAAGTGATGGTGACCGATTCCACGAACCTCAATCAGGGGAACAAGACGTTCGTCATTGCGGTCGGCGGTAGCTCCAGCGGAAATATCAAGGTCAGTGTGTCTCCGGCCAGCGCGACTTTGTTTTCGAAGCAGAAGCAGCAGTTCACGGCCACCGTCAGCGGGACCTCCAACAGCGGGGTGACTTGGTCGGCCACGGCAGGCTCGGTCGATGCCGGCGGTCTTTACGTTGCTCCAGCAGTGAACGTGCAAACCAGCGTGGTGGTTACCGCGACCAGCAAGGCTGACTCGTCAAAGTCAGCTAGCGCCGCGGCCACCGTCGAAGCCAGCACTGGTCCGGCGCTCACGATCACAACGAAAAGCGTACCCGAGGGCACGACAGGTACCACCTACACAGCAACAGTTACCGGAAGTGGTGGAAGTCAACCCTATGATTGGAGCGTCGTCTCCGGTTCGCTGCCTGCGGGGCTGCAACTCGGCGCGCAGACGGGAACGATCTCCGGTCTCACAACCAAAAGCGGCAGCTATGCGTTTTCGGTGAAAATCACGGATGCGAACGGCAATACCACGACCGAGGCACTGACGCTGACCATGAATGCCCAGCAGAGCGGCAACTGTGGTCCGCCTCTCTATTCATGTTCGCGGAGTGACCTGGATCTGATCATCCCGACTTCCCCGCCCGTGCTGAGTGCGAATCCCAAATATTACGGCGGACATCTGGGGGCTGGGTTGGTTGCTATCGATCCCGCCTACAACAACCGGATTCTGCGCGTCACCGACGGCGAGACCGATCCCAGCCGGCCGGGAGAGAGCTACTCAACCGGATCCTCAGCGGAGAAAAATGTCACTTCCTTCGATGAGAGTCTTTTCTTCGTGCACAATGAAACCGGGGAAATCTGCCTGTTTCAATTCCAACCGTCCAGCTTTAGCGCCAAGTTTCACGGGTGCTTTTACAACATTGGAAGCGGCTTCGATTTCGGGTACACCGCGGCCGACGCCCACGCCTTCTACAGTTACTATCAAGAAAAGCTCTACCGCTTCGTGATCGACACTACCAATTGGACGATCGCGCCCGATCCGACGTTCAACAACGGAGTCGGCTACTTCGATCCGGACAACGCCAACTGCCTGAATGGGCAAATCGCCAAGAACCATTGGTATGTCGGCGACAGCGCTCTTTCTTCCGATGACAGCACTCTGATTGCAGCCATCGGTCCGGAGCAGAACGCGGACCCGTATTTCGTAGTCTGGAACGCCACCAAAGGCTGCCAATGGATGAACGTCGAAACCTGGCAGGTGAGCCGGGGCTGGAACACTGGCCTGAGTAATCCAGTCGCCATAGCGTGGAAGAGCGGAAACACTCCCACGAAGCCGGGCGGAATCCACAACGCCCAGATCGACCGCAGCGGCGCCTTCGGCGTTCTCACGGTCCATAAGGTTGCGACTCTTGTGCAAAAGCTGTTCTGGACCATCGGAACCAACCAGGTCGACGACACTTGCACCCACTGCATGTCGCACTGGGCCTCCGACTTCGGCGTGTCGTTCTGGGATATGGGATATAAAGCGAATACCGGGTACAACCTGGTGAGCCAGCAAATCGGCACGCTTTCACCCGTTCCCAACACGAATACTTCCGCCGTGCAGGGCCAGTGGGGCAACGACGTGCACATGTCGCATGCCAACGCCGAGCAGGGACAGAAGCTGATTTATTTGGCCTCCTACCAGCCAGGCAAAGGTGGAGCTGTCGTCACCCAAGTATGGGAAGATGAGATCGTGGGCGCCAACTGGGATGGCACGCAGCGCACGATTCGCTTTAACAAGAACTGGGCCACCGCATATGGCGGCTTCAACTCAACCGCTCGCTGCTCAATTTCACGCCAAGGGACCTACGCTATCTGTGGTTCCGACTATCAGATGTATAACCTGGACCGAGGGTTTGGCAACGGGGAGAACCACGACACCTGCGACCACAAGCTTTCGTCCGGGCACAAGGGCACAAACGGTTGTCGCATCGACGTGCTGCTCTTCGAATTGCGTTAGCGGCGCGTTTTCCGACCCAAGATGGTTGGTGGAGGGCCCGGGCGTCCCCGTCCGGCTCTCCACCGCACGACTCCTCACGCGGTCTCAGTAGTAGATCCGCCCATTTGGCAATCAAGAGTGCAGCATCGGTCCCACAGCGTCGCGGTCGCGACCACCCGGATGCAAATGTGTGTATGGAGCAATGTGTGTAGAATAACGGGGCGACAACTACTGGATCGACCTGGAAGGTTATGCCGACAGACCCCGCGAATCACAGTACCTCGCCCTACACCCGCCCTGCGTATGCTTTGCTGTTCTTGGGTACCATTTTCCGAGTCGTGTCCTTTTTCTTTTCCGAGAATTCCGGTGGGGACGCCGCCGAACGCCTTACTCTCACCGCTCGCTGGTTGCAGCACCCGGACTTCAATCTCATCTTTCACTCGTATCCTCCGGGGCACTTTTGGCTGATGGCGGCGCTGGCAACCGTGATTCCGAACGTTGTGGTTGCCGGACGGCTGTTGAGTCTGGTGCTCGGGATTGCATCGGTGTTTGTGGTGTGGAGGCTGGCTCGCCTCCTGTACGGCGAGGCTGCCGGGATGCTCTCGCTTGCCGTGTTTGCTTTCTACAGCATGCAAATTGGGTACAGCACCACCTCCTCGTCGGAAGTGCCCTGCGTCTTCTTCCTGCTGGTGGCGCTGTTTTTCTTCTTTTTCTATTTTCACGAGGGATCGAGCCGGCTATGGTACCTGGCGATCTCCGGAATCGCCTTCTCGATATCAGGGGCGATTCGAATTGAAGCCTGGATCGTATTTGGAGAGCTGTTTTTGCTTTTGGCATGGTGGTTGCTCCGCGGTCCAGCCAAGCTCAGCTTGCGGTCGATTTTCCCGCCGCTGCTGGTTTTCGGTGCGACCGGTGGAGCCTGGCCGGCAGTGCTGTTGACGTATTGCTGGCGCGTGTTTGGGGATCCGATCTATCTGATCACGCAAAACCACATCCGCGTGCTCAAGACGCTGAGCATGGTCCCGACTCCTTGGACCGCTCGACTGGCGCATATTCCAGGAGTTCTGCTGCTGGCTCTGTCGCCGCTCGCATTCGTGGGTGCAATCTGTGGCCTGGTAAAGTCGCGCCGCCTTCCGCTGGCCGCCGGCTTTGCGGGAGTGGCTTTCCTTTTCTGGGCAATCCAGAGCTACGAGATCCTGCGCGGCGGATTGCTGGGCCTGGCGCGATACACTCTCATCCTGGGCACAATGCTCGCCGTAATTTCGGGCTATGGGCTGGAGCTGATCTGTGCGCGCTGGTTCCCCCGCAAAGTAGCATTGGCTCAAGCGGTAGCGATTTTGTTGCTGTTCCTCAATATGGTTGGGGTTCTGGTGCTCAGCGAAACGCATAATCGCTTCGCGGATACCTTCGCTCCCATTTCACCACGGCTCAGGCACGCCGGGCGCGTTGCCAGTGTAGCGGCATATTTGCGGGCGCATATGGGGCCCCAGGACTCGGTCGTCGTCGACAACTACAACGTTGAATCGAACATCATCGTCGATGCCGCGGGTTTGCCCCTCCTGTACGGCAAGCGGGCATACCTGGAAAGCGCGAGCAACGACATCGATGTGCGGGAATACATCCGCACCGAGCATCCTCGTTTCCTGGTGTATTCGGACCAGGGAACTTTGCGCGGAACGTTTGCCTTGCCCCACGATTGCAGCCAGGCAGCCGACATCGATGGGATTCATTTCCAATGCGGCTTTGCCAACCAGATTTACCGGGTGTATGAGCTCAGCTATCGCTAGCCGGCGCCGCCGCGCTAGAATCGCAATGCCCAGCACTACTGCGCTGCTTCAAGAAGGAAAAATGCTTCGAATCTCCTCGGCTTTCCTGCTTGTCTGTACCCTTCTGTTGAGCTGGCCGGCCTCGGCGCAACCCCGGGCAGCGGACAAACCGAATGCTCCGGCAGGTACGTCCGCAAGTTGCAGCACAGCGCGTTATTGTGCCGAAAGCGGCCGCCAGCTCAAACCCGAAACTCCCATGACAGCTCCCAAGGTGAACCAGGTTTTTCGCGATCCGGATTTCGGGTCGCGAATGGTCCGCGTTACCGACGAAAGCGGAGTCGGCGGCGAACTGGCTGGCTTCAGTTTCGGCAGCAACTCTTCGGCGGAGGCCAATGAATGGGGAAAATTCAATCCGTCATTGGGTCCGAACGGCGGCTATTTCTTTTATCTGATGACCGGTGGTGGCGGGGCTGCTCTGTTCTCCATGGACGCCGCCACCATGCAAATCACTCCTCACTGCGATTCACTTCGAATGTGCCGATTGTCCAAGGGCGGGACTTTCAGTTATGTCGACCCCAACATTCTCTACGGCCAATTCGACTCCAATGGTTCCATCGACGCCTACAACGTTGCTACAGGCAAACAATCCACGATTTACGACTTCAGTAAATGCCCCAACCTTCCCCAGGACCTTTCGGGATATCCGGGAGCCATCACCAACAGCGGCGACGATACCAAGTTCTCCGGCTACGCGGGGAGCAAGGCGCAGGGAGGTGGAGCTCAGGTCACTTTCTACGATCGCTCGACTGATCGCTGCTACTGGTACGACACTGCCACCGGCAGGGTGGGCGGTTCGGGAATGGCTGCCGCGCAACTAAAGGCAGGCCTGTTGGCTCCGCCTGCCATTCCCAAACTGAGCAACGCCTCGGGGAGCCTTCCCGCCGGCGATTACTATGTGCAATTGACGGCAGGTACGCGCAAGCACCCCGACCCAGGCGAGACGCTGCCTTCGCCGGAAGCTCACATCCATTTGAATTCGGCCGGCGGAATTGCCATCGCAGCGCCGGAGCTCGACAACTCTTACAACATGGTTCTCGATGGATACAACGTCTACATCGGCACAGCTCCGGGTCAGGAGATGCGGCAAGCCTCCGTCCCTCTGGTGCAGAGTCCCTACACGCAATCCGCTGCCCTGGCCAAGGGCGCGAAGCCGCCCACGGCCAGCACTGCGGGATACAACATACACAATGCGCGCTTGAGCCGCGACGGCAAGGTGGTAAAGATCACGCCGCAAAATGGCGCGGTCTTGTACTTCTGGATGCCGGGCACGACTAATGTTTCCGTTTGCTCCACCAACGGCCAGAGCCACAGTCCCGACGTGGCCAGCTTCTGTGGAGGCCACACGGTGCTGGGTTACACGCATTTGATCAATCCGGGAGGGCTCGGACCGAATACGAGCGCCCTGATACGCCCGTTATCCGACCTCAACAACATCACGCAGCGGATTCCCGATGACATCTCGGTTCCGAGAAGCGATGATGTGCATTGGTCCTGGAACAATGTCGACCCTTCCGATACCGAGCCCGTATGCGGCGCCTACACCCGCAGCAACCCTAAGCTGCAGGGAGACGGCACCCTCAATCCCGCCGCGAACCCCGTGCTTTCCATTCAGCAGGCATGGGACCGCGAGATCGTTTGCGTGGCCACCTCTGGGCCGCCGAGAGTCTGGCGCTTCGCTCATCACCGCGCCACGGGAGCATGCAACGCAAACGGCAAGGGCGGCTCGTGTTTCTCCGCGATTGCAATCGGCAACGTTTCCCAGGATGGCAAGTTCTTCTTGTTCAACAGCGATTGGGACTGGAGCCTCGGGAACGACCGTCATTTCCCTGGATGCCCAACCAGTGGCCGCTGCCGTGTGGACGGATTCATCGTGGAGTTGAAATAAAGGGCCGGGTGACCTCTGTAACCCCTGTCTTAACAATGGTTTCAAACGGAGGACGGGCCCACCGTGATAAGATTTTCCGTAGGTTGCCGACACCAATTTCAAGCGATCGCAAGCACTCTCCTGTCTTCGTGATGGGCTGTCATCGCTCTGGAACAAACCTCCTTTACGACATGCTGCTGTCCTCGGGAGGCTTTGCCATCTACCGTGGTTATCTGCCGATTTACAAGATTTTGATTCCCCGCTTCGGCTCCATGAAGAGCCGCGCGCATCGCGAAAGAATCCTCGAGACCTGGCTCCACAGCAAGGGTTTCCGGCGCACCGGCCTCGATCCCGGTCAACTGTCGGCGAGCATCCTGAACCAATGCCGCACCGGGGGGGACTTCATCCGCGTCGTCATGGACGCGGTGGCCGAGAGCCAGCAAGCGCAGCGCTGGGCGATGTACGATCCTGACAACGTGCTGCACGTCGAGCGCGTGAAGCGCGAGATACCCAACGCGCTGTTTGTGCACATCATCCGCGATGGCCGCGACATTGCGCTCTCGCTCAAGAAGATGGGCGGATTCACTCCTTTGCCCTGGGACCGCGACCAAACCGGAAGCCTGGTGGCGACTGCGCTGTACTGGGAGTGGATGGTTCACCAGGGCCGCGCCCATGGCAGCAAGTTCCCTGCCGATTACATCGAGATGCACTTCGAAGACCTGGTCGCGAACCCGTACGAAACGCTCGACAAACTCGGCGGCTTCCTCGATCACGATCTGGATTATGACCGGATTCAGCGCGCCGGATTGGGCCGCCTGTCGGAAACGAACTCTTCGTTTCGCGAAGAAGGCGCGAAGGAGAAAATCAATCCGCTCGGCCGCTGGAAAGAGCGCATGGCGCACGCTGACGTCGCCGCCATCGAAGCGACCGTGGGCGATTGCTTACAGGAGAACGGCTACGAACTGTCCCTGCCCGCTGCCGAGCGCCCCCGAAGCTTGCGCCACTCATGGATGCGCGGAGTGTATCCCGCCTTTCTCGGTGGCAAGCTGTGGCTCAAGTTGCATACGCCCGTCGGCCGGCTCGCCGATATGTCAGCGCTCGAACTCGAAGAAGAACCGGTGCAGGTAGCCGAGTCGGTCCGGTCCTGAGGATCGTCAGAGACCGGGTTTCACAACGCGCCACTAACCATGAATGCGATTTCTCTAACCTGGCAGCCCGAAGGCGCGTTTCATCACGTGGGCTTCGTCGTGGCTTCGATTTCTAGTTCGGTGCAGGGCTTCGCCAGTATGCTGCAGGCGGAGTGGGACGAGCAGGTTTTTCATGATCCCAACCAGGGCGTTCGCGTCACGTTCCTGAAGAGCCAGCGCGCGGGCGATCCGCTCTGGGAACTTGTGGAACCGGCCGACGAACAATCGCCCGTGCACGCCTTCGCCGCCGCGGGAGGCGGACTCCATCACGTTTGTTACGTGGTGGACAATCTGGAGCAGGCACTTGCCGACGCGCGCACGCTGGGAGCGATCGTCACGCGTCAGCCTTTGCCGGCCGTAGCCTTCGGGGGCCGGCGCATTGCCTGGATCTACAGCAGAAACCGTCTGCTGATCGAGTATCTGGAACGCTGAATTCGTTTCTAAGCATTTGGCTGTCTATTGAGATGTCCGATTCCACCTCCAATCCGGCGCCTGCTGAACGGAATCCGTCGAACCTGCGGGCGGAAGTCGACGGCCTGATCGCCCAAGGCGCCTTCGATCTTGCGGCGCGGCGGCTGGCCGAGCTTTGGCGGCGCGATCCTGCGCCGGGTACGGCGAACTTTGTAACTTCGCGACTCGACGACTTGCGCGAGAAGCTCGGCGGCAAACTCGCTCTTACAAAATTCAGACTGGCGATTCTGCGCTCATTTACCGTCGAGCCTATCGTGCCGCTATTGCGGGCAGAAGCATTCGCCTACGGCATCGATCTCGAAGTCCATGTCGGCGATTTCAACACCTACGTGCAGGACATGCTTGACGGCCAGAGTTCGCTCTATCGCTTCGCGCCGAACGCCGTCGTGCTGGCAGTGCGCGCCGGCGAGGCCGCGCCCGAGTTGTGGCGTGACTTCGCCGATCTGGCACCGCAAGCGGCGCGGCAAGCCGCCGAGCGCGTGGTCAACGGCTATGAGCAGTGGATCGGCGCGTTTCGAAAACACAGCCAGGCGGCGCTGATTGTCCATTCCCTCGAACGTCCGTCATCCCCGAGTCTCGGGGTTCTCGACAGCCAATCCGAGACGGGACAGTCCGGACTGATCCGCCAGATCAATCGTGAACTGTTGCGCATCGCGGAAGGATTCCACGGAGTCTACGGGCTCGACTACGATGCGCTGGTGGCGCGCCACGGCAGCGAGCACTGGCACGACGAGCGCAAGTGGCTGACGGCGCGGCTTCCCATCGCGGCCGGTTATCTTCTTTCGATGGCGCGCGAGTGGATGCGTTTCGTCGTCCCACTCAGCGCCCCGCTCAGCGGCCGCACCGCCAAAGTTCTGGTGGTCGACCTCGACAACACATTGTGGGGCGGCGTGATTGGCGAAGATGGCATGGCCGGAATTAAAGTTGGTCCCGAATATCCGGGCGCCGCCTATCAGGCCTTGCAGCGCGCCCTGCTCGATCTGTCGCGCAAAGGAATTCTGCTCGCCGTGTGCAGCAAGAATAATCTCGACGATGCCATGGAAGCGCTGGAGAAGCATCCCGGAATGCTGGTGCGGGCGAAACACTTCGCGGCGCTGCGTATTAATTGGACCGACAAGTCGCAGAATCTCCGCGAGATCGCGCAGGAACTGAACGTCGGAATCGACGCGCTCGCCTTCCTCGACGACAATCCCTTTGAGCGCGAGCAGGTGCGCGCCGCGCTGCCCGAAGTTGCCGTCATCGATCTTCCGCGCAATCCGCTGGAGTACGCCGCCGCGGTCAGGAATTGTGCTGCGTTCGAGCGGCTCACACTTTCGTCGGAAGACCAGCAGCGCACTGAGATGTATGTGGCCCAGAAGCAGCGCGCCGGCGCCGAACAGAACTTTCAATCGAAGGAAGATTTCTTCCGCTTCCTCGAACAGGAAGCCGAACTGGAACCCGTGTCGGACCTGACGTTGGCGCGGGTCGCGCAACTGACGCAGAAGACCAACCAGTTCAACCTGACCACCCGGCGCTACACCGAACCGCAAATCGCGGAGATGGCGAAACAGCCGGAATGGCATATATTTTCGATCAAGGTACGCGACCGTTTCGGCGACCACGGACTGGTTGGCGTCGCGATCGCGCACGACCAAGGCGAGCAATGCGAAGTCGACACTTTCCTTCTGAGCTGCCGCGTCATCGGAAGAACGGTCGAAACCGCGCTTCTCGCCCATCTCGCCGAGAGCGCTCGCCAGCGCGGCCGCAAGCGCCTGGTGGGCTGGTTTCTGCCGACGAAGAAAAATGCGCCGGCGCGCGATTTCTACGAGCAGCATGGTTTCGAGCGGCAGAAAACGGATGGCGCCGATTCGCTGTGGGCGCTCGATCTGGAGAGTTCTACTCTGCGCTGCCCCGATTGGATTAAGCTGAAGGTGACGACGGAAACTAAACCCGGAGGAATGAATTGACAGCCAGTACATTGGAGCAAGTGCGAAACGTCGCCAGCGACATTCTCGGGATTCCGGCGGACAAGATCACGGCGGAATCTTCGCCGGAAACGATCGAGAATTGGGATTCCATGCAGCATCTGAATCTGGTTCTCGCAATCGAAGAAAAGTTCGGAATACAGCTCGAGCCCGAAGATATCGAGCAGATGAAGAACATCGGCGCGATCGCGGCGCTGATCGAGAGGCTGCAGTCCGCTGCGCCCTAGGTTTCGTATCAGGCATCGCTTTAGCGATGCTGTAAGTTCGTCGAAATTAGACGCCCTTCAGGGGCTAGGCGGTCGCGACGCTCGCCCCTATCATTCATGGCCATCGTCATCCAGGCTTATCGTCCCGAGCACGAACCCGCAGTGGCGGACTTCAACCGCCGCCTGCGGCAAGCGGGCGCGGACGAGAACATGGTGTTCTATCGCTGGGCCGAGCCGCGTTGGCTGCCGCGCACCGCGGAATCCCGCGTCTACAACGAGTTTTTCGTCGCCGTCGATGGCGGCACTGTGCGCGGCGGTTACGCACTCAAGACTCAGGAATTCTTTTTCCCCGACGGTGAAATGCGCGCCATCGGCTACTATCATCATCCGCTGTCCGAAGGCATCGTCAACAAGGCGCATGCCATCGTCGGCACGCTCCTGCTGCGCGACGCGATGCAGCGCGCGCCGCTGCTCTACTGTCTCGGCATGGGCGGTTATGACAATCCGTTGCCGCAGATGCTGGTTCGTCTGGGATGGGCGCATTGCCTGGTGCCGTTCTTCTTTCGTGTCGTCAACCCCTCGCGTTTTCTAAGAAATATGCAGACCCTGCGGTCGTCGCCGTCGCGGAAGTTTCTGATGGACCTCGCGGCCCACAGCGGCGCCGGATGGGCCGGTTCGAAGCTGTTCCAGGGTTATCGCGCTCTCGGAGCGCCCCCGTCGCCCGCCGCCGAATGCTGCGAAGTCGCAAGCTTCGACGCCGACAGCTCCGGACAGAATAAGTCCGCCGGGAGCTTGCAGTCTCTTTGGCAGAAAGCGTGGCAGAGTAGCTCGTTCACGGCAGTGCGCGATGCCGAGGCTTTGCGCATCTTGTACCCTCCGGCGGAAACGCACCTCACGCGCCTGGTCATGAAGCGCAATGGCGCCGTGATCGGATGGGCAGTGGTCGGCGAGCGCCGCAAGGACGCGAAATACGGCAACCTGCGCGTCGGGTCGGTCGTCGACTGCTTCGCGCTTCCCGGAGAATTATTTTCAGTTGTGCGCGGCGCCACGCAGACACTTGAGCGCCAAGGCTTCGACCTGATCCTCAGCAATCAGAGTCACCAGGACTGGGGAGAAGCGTTCAAGGCCGCGGGCTATCTGGCGGGACCGTCGAATTTTCTTTTCGCCGCTTCCAAGAAGCTGGCGGAGTTGCTGGCTCCATTTGAACAGGTGCGTCCGCGAATGCATCTGACGCGCGCCGACGGAGACGGGCTGCCGGCAAATTTCTAGAGCAGCTCTTAGCTGTCAGCATCAGTGTGCTGCCGGGCTTCGCCGGACAGCCGGGGGCGGCTGTCCCTACGCGTGCGTGATTTCCGCGGGTTCTATTTCCGCTTCTTTGGACAGCTTGTAGCCGAGTTGCTTCATGATCGAGCCCCAGTGAGCTTCCATGTAGGCGACGGTCTTTTCGGGCAGGACGACTCGCCATCCGCCGGAAGACGCTTTACGGACGAAGGGCTTGTCGGAGCGCGTGCGAAATGTGGCTACCCACTTCTTGCCCTGCGTCTCTTCCATTTTGCGCATGTTGGCGGCGGAACTTCGTTCGATCGCTTGGTGGATGCGCTCCGGGTCGGGGTTGAGACCCATAAACTGGGCAACGCGTGTCAGTTCGCGCTGCTGATTCGCCTGCAGATCTTCGTAGCGCATCAGGAGGAAGCTATCGTGCCCCTGGCGCGTCGCCAGCCAACTGTTGACATGGTCGGCCCAGGAGCCGATACGGCGCCAGAAGTGGCCGTCCATCCACAGCGGGACGAATTCTTCAATCGGACAGCCCTCGGGAATCGAGCGCAGCTTCATCTCCCAGTGATAGTTGGAAATGGCGACATCGCGCGGATCGCGCACAATGTAGATGACACGGCGGTAGCGGGCGTCGAAGCACTCGTGGCTCTTGAGCACGCGCGGGCGCGGACGGCGGCGCAAGACCCAATCGGCGGTTTTGTACATGTCGGGAACGAGGCGCTCAACGTTGAGGAAAGTGACAGGCTCGTCTGGATTCACGAAATTGCCGACCAGAAAGCGCGTCCAAGTGTTGCCGGAACGCGGATAAGATGTGAGAAAGATGTCGTCGTCGAAAATGGTGATTTCGCGCTCGATCAGCGTACGGCGAAACAGCACGTCGTGAACCCGCGATAGATGCCGAAAGGCTCTGCGAACCAGTAACGCCATTGGTGTTTCCCTCAGTGTTTCTAGTCTTCGTCTTGATGCTTCGCCTTATTCTTCAGCCTGGCTGCGTTCGGCGGTGGCGCGATTGTCTTGCAGCCATCCGAGAAATTTTTGCTTGCGCGCAAACATGTTGCGAGCCTCGTTGCGTAACGCGCCCACGATCCGATAACGAGACTTGGTGAACCAGGGCACGCGATGCGGCGTGCATCCATATTTTTCTTTGTAAGTCCCTTCGCCGCCCCAGTCAAAAATCGAGACACCCCGCTTTTTCCAATAGCGCATGGCGTACCAGTGGCAGGCCTCGTTGGGACGCAGGCTCTGATAGGCGCGGAAACTGGCGTTGCCCCAGAACTCGGCGATTTGGTTGAAGCCGGGATAAATTCCGGTGGCGATGCACTTCCCTTCCGGATCGCGCGCGCGAATCAGCAAGATATTGCCGGCCGGCTCGAGGTTGCGAACCAGAGCGCGAACTCGCTCCACGGAATAGGTGGGAACGAGCGACTGTTTGGCGAAAACGTCCTGGAGTTGCTCGTAATATTCGTCGGCGAAGGCTAGGTCGTGGGCCTCTTCAATCTTAAGGCCGCTCTTTTCCCCCTTGCGAATGCAGCGGCGGCAGGCGCTTTCCATGCCGTTGAACAACTCTTCTTCGGAGCGGTCCAGGTCGGTTCGGTAGGAAGCGTAGTATTCGGTTTTGAATCCCGCAGCCTCACCGTCTTCGAAGGCGAAGTTCGGATCGGAAACTTCCAGATGCAGGCACTTGAGATCGTCCCACGCGAACTTTTCGAGGGCTTCGAGGGCGGCTCGACGGGGGACACCGGGATTGAGATTGAAGCCGATGTAAGGAGTCGTCCAACCGGGGAAAGAACTGCCTAGAACTTTCATGCCGAACTTCGAAAACGTGAGGCCGCTAAAGTATCCGAGGACATCGCTTGATTCGCGCAGTTCGGCCAGCACGGGCAGCGCGTTCTGCGACTCCGCGATGAATTGCAGCCACTCGCGCGTTTGGAAGACGGTGCGGTCGGCGAAACCGTCGAGGCGCTTCCAGTCTGCGGACTCGATTTCGATGGGATAGAACTTCATTCTGTTTCCAGTCGCATCGCTACCGGCAAATCTCTACCAGCAGATTCCTTCATACGTCCAACCGCCTTCCGGACGCCGCGTGTTATCCAGGTGGATGAGGTCAATCACGATCTGTTCCGGCCGAAGATACTTGGTGAGCTGATCCTTGCTCGCCGATTTGTTACCGAGGATCACGACTTCGGCGGTGCGCAGCACGCTTTCAAGGTCAGCCGAGAGCACCGATCCAATATGCGGGATAACCTCTTCGATGTACTGGCGATTCGCGCCGGCAATGCGGCCGAGAGAGACGTCCTCGTCCCAGACTTTGACTTCGAGACCCTCGCCCATGAGGCGCTTGATCAACTGCACCTGCGGGCTCTCACGCAGGTCGTCGGTGCCGGCTTTGAAGCTCAG
>Ga0326727_10002899_pt1 | contig 56581 bp, 39 predicted proteins | sample MB2enrmetagenome_FD_207643 | JGI IMG/M metagenome (GOLD analysis project Ga0326727, IMG submission 207643) | Lab enriched peat soil microbial communities from McLean, Ithaca, NY, United States - MB29MY | ecosystem: Environmental > Terrestrial > Soil > Wetlands > Peat | place: USA: New York... | reverse complement strand
TTTTCTCAAGACATCTTTGATGGGCGGCGCGGCAGCGGTTGCTGCGTCGCATATCCCCGTGGCATCGGCTGCCCCGGTCGCACCCGCCCCGGCGGCGGCGGCGCGCGCACGCGCCAGCCGTGTGTCGTTGGCCGGCGGCAACGACCGCGCCGACATCGCATTCAAGTCGCTGGAGCCGTTCAAGGATGAGATTGCGGCGGCCATCGGCAACAAGCGGGTCATCCTGAAGCCGAACAATGTGATCGTCAATGTTCCGCTGTGCGCCACGCACGCCGACAACCTGGAAGGGATTCTGGAGTTCCTGAAGTCGATCGGCAAGACCAACGTGATCATCGCCGAGTCGCCCGCGGGCGGATCGGTGATGGACGGCTTCGCCAACTACGGCTACAACCGGCTGGCCAAGAAGTACAACGTGAAGCTGGTGGACCTGGACGCCGAGAAGGTCACGGTGGTGCAGTGCATCGACGAGAAGGACTTCCAGCCGCATGACGTGCGCGTGGCCAAGATCATGATGGACCCGGCGAACAATTTTGTGATCTCGGCGGCCAAGCTGAAGACCCACGACCTGGTGGGCATCACGCTCTCGCTGAAGAACGTTGTGATCGGCGCGGCGCACAAGGATACGGGCTCTGGACTTGCCAATGCGGGCCCGGGCGGAGGCAGGTCAGACAAGCGGTTGATGCATGGCGGAGGCACGCACGGCATCAACTACAACATCTACACGCTGTCCAGCGTGCTGCACCCGCACCTGGCGGTGATCGACGGCTACGAGGGCATGGAAGGCACCGGGCCGGTGCATGGCACGGCGATCAGCCAGAAGGTGTGCCTCGCCAGCCTGGACTGGCTGGCGGCGGACCGCGTGGGCGCGGAGCTGATGGGCGTCGACGTCAACAAGATCGGCTACCTGAACTTCTGCATCAAGTCGGGCACGCGCGGCCAGGGAGACCTGAGCAAGATCCAGATCGTCGGGCCGCCGGTCAAGAATTTCGCCAAGAACTATCAACTGCCGAACACCTGGCAGCAGATCACCAGTTGGCAGCGGCCGATGCTGGCAAGCTGAGCTGCAACGAGGAGCAAGGAACGGGACGGAGAGGCCACGGGCTTCTCCGTCTTGGTTTTAAGGAAGCTCTCGGTGCGTACCTTTTCCGGCGCGGCGGGAGTTTGCGAATCGAACTCTCGCCAGAGGTGGGATGCAACTGATAGCATCGTTTGCCGTAGAGAATGGGGGCATTAACAATGAAGAGAATTGCGATCCTGATGGCCGCGCTGGCGCTGGGCGCCAACCTGGCTTCGGCCCAAATTGCCGCGACCTCCGCGAAAAGCTACGCCAAGCCTGCGAAGCGGACAAAGCGCTTCCTGGTTACCGACTTCGGTGCGGTCGGCGACGGCAAGACGGTCAACACCAAGGCCATCCAGGCGGCCATCGACAAGTGCGCCGCGAACAAAAAAGGCGGAGTTGTTGTGGTTCCGCAGGGGACATTCCTGAGCGGCGCGATCTTCCTCAAGCAGGGCGCGAACCTGCTGGTGGAGAAGGACGGCGTGCTGAAGGGGACCACCAATCCGGACGACTACCCGCAGATCCAGTCGCGCTGGGAGGGCACCGAGGAGATGTACACCGCGTCCTTTGTGAACGCGGAGGGCGTCACCGGGCTGACCATCTCCGGCGAGGGAACGATCGACGGATCGGGCGAGGAGTGGGTGCAGAAGAATCCCTATCGCCGCCCGCCAGCGACCGCACCGGCTGCACCGGGAGCTGCTGCTGTGGCCGCTCCGATGACGACTCCGCCTGCTGCCCCTGCCGCTACTGCGCCTGCGGCCCGGCCCTCGGCTCCGGCTTCCCCGCGCCGCGGACGTCCGCGGCTGATCGGCATCCAGAACTCCAAGGACGTGCTGATCAGCGGGCTGAACCTGCACAACCAGGCGGTGTGGTGCCTGTTCGTGCTCTACAGCCAGAACGTTGAGATCGACGGCGTCAAGATTACGGCCGAGCACAACATCCCCAGCTCCGACGGCATCGACATCGACTCGTCGAAGCATGTGCACATCACCAACGCCTTCATCGACGACGACGACGACTGCATCTCCATCAAGAGCGGCAAGGACGCCGACGGGTTGCGCGTCAACCGGCCCGCGGAGGACATCCTCATCGAGAACTCGCACTTCGCCTACGGCCAGGGCGGCGTCGCCATGGGCAGCGAGACATCGGGCGGGATCCGCAACGTGACGGTGCTGAACTGCGTCATGGACTCCGACAACTGGGCGCCCATCCGCTTCAAATCGCAGCCCAGCCGCGGCGGCGTGGTGGAGAACATCACCTACAAGAACATCACGCTGCACGGCACGCGCGAGGCATTCGAGATGAATATGGAGTGGCGCATGGTGGGGCCGAGGCAGCCGGATTCCAACCCCCTGCCCGTCGTGCGCAACGTGAAGATCGTCAATGTTTCGGGCGATGTGCGAAACGTCGGCGTCATTCACGGCCTGGCGGGCAGCCCCATCCAGGGCGTGACCTTCCAGAACTGCAAGATCACGGCCGACCGCGGCTTCCGGCTGGACCACGCGCGCAACGTAGACATGAAGGGGTTGACCATCGACGTGAAACAGGGCGATCCCATCACCAAGACCGACGTGCAGTAGAGTTAGCGGCCCAGGTTCTCAGTTCAAACGACCGAGGAGATGCAATTGAGTCGAGTTCACCCTTCCGCGAAGCGGTCCCGATTGTGGCCGTTGGCGTTCCTCGTGTTGATTGCGGGCTGTGCGGGAGTGTTTGCGTGGTCGCAAGGCGCGTACAAGATTGAGGAGCCAACGGCCCAGGCAGTTCCGCTGTCCCCTGTTGCCCCCCAGCAGTTTGTGGAGACCTGCACGCTCTGCCACGGCGGGGATTCGTTGGGCACGGACCGCGCGCCCACGCTGGTGAACTCCGCCCATCTGCGCGGAATGGCCGACAGCGATGTGGCAGCCATCATCCAGAAGGGCAAGGGAAACATGCCCCCCTTTCCGCTGCCGCAGGCGGACATCGACCAGATTGTCCGCTATATCCGCAGCCTCAATGCAGCTCCCGCGACAACCGCAGTTGCCGGCGATGCCAAGGCCGGCGAGAGCATCTTCTTTGGCGCGGGGCAGTGCTCCTCCTGCCACACGGCGGGGGGCCGGGGAAGCTCCTACGGGCCCGACCTCTCCAGCATCGCCAGCCGACTGAGACTGGCGAACATGCAGCAGGCGCTCACCAACCCGGGCGCAAGCGCCAGTTCAGGAGGCGGCGGCGGCTTTGGGGCCGCTCCCGCCACCTACAACAGCGTCACCGTGGTCCTGAAGGATGGCAGCCGGCTACAGGGGCTCAACCGCGCCCAGGGCAGCCACGACCTGGTCTTGCAGACCAGGGACGGCAAATTGCACCTGCTCCAGGACGGGGAATACCTCTCGGTGGTTCCCGACAGTACGCCCGCCATGCCTGCCTATAAGGGGACCGCGGAGCAGCAGCGCAACCTGCTGGTGTACCTGAGCACGCTGAAGGGAGTGGGCGTGGGAGCGCTGGCCGCGCCGCTGCCGCCCGTCACCCAGCCCGAGATCGACCAGGTCGCTCATCCCCGTCAGGGGGATTGGCCGAGCTACAACGGCACTCTGGACGGAAACCGGAACAGCCCGCTCGATCAGATTGATCAGCAGAACGCGGCGCAGCTGCAACTGCAGTGGGTCTATTCGATCCAATTCAATGGCCTGGAGACGACCCCGATCGTGGTCGATGGAGTCATGTTTGTCACCGGCAACAACCAGGTCTACGCCGTGAGTGGAAAGACGGGGCGGGAGATATGGCGCTATCAGCGCCCCAAGAGCCAATCGGCGCAGATCAGCGGAGACGCGGCCATCGGCGTGAACCGCGGCGTTGCGGTGCTGGGCGACCGCGTCTTCTACCTCACCGACGACGCACACCTGATCGCCCTGAATCGCCTGACCGGAGGGCTGCTGTGGGACGTCAACACCCACGAGGGCGCGGCCGGACAGTATGGCGGCACTGCTGCGCCGCTGGTGGTGGACGATCTGGTCGTCACCGGCGTCAGCGGCGGCGACAATGGGATTCGCGGCTTTGTGGCCGCCTATAAGGCAACCACCGGCGAAGAGGCCTGGAAGCTGTATACCATCCCCAAGCCCGGCGACACCGGGCCGGTGGCCGATACCTGGAAGGGCTCGGCGCTGGGGCTGGGCGGCGGGGCCACCTGGACCACGGGCAGCGCCGAGGCGGATGGCAGTGTCATCTACTGGCCGGTGGGCAATCCCCATCCCGACACCGACGGCGACCAGCGGCTGGGAAGCAACCTCTACACCAACAGCGATCTGGCCATCGACGCCAGGACCGGCAAGCTGCTGTGGTACTTCCAGTTCACTCCGCACGACCTGCACGACTGGGACGCCAACGAGCCGGTGGTTCTGGCGGACACGCTGTGGAAGGGGCAGAAGCGCAAGCTGCTGCTGCACGCCAACCGCAATGGCTTCCTGTACGTTCTGGACCGCACCAACGGCAAGCTGCTGCTGGCCACGCAGATGGTGGACCAGATGAACTGGGCCAGCGGGATCGACCAGCAGACCGGCGCGCCCAGCCTGCTTCCGGCCAACGAACCCAGCCTGCAGGGCACGGTGGCCTGTCCCGCGGTGCGCGGCGCCACCAACTGGTACGCGACGGCATTCAACCCGGCCACGCGGCTCTATTATGTGATGACGGTGGAGGACTGCACCCTCTATCGCAAGGCGGAGGACGGCGGCTACGGCCGGTACAACGATCCCGCCCACCCGCCGCAAAAAATTCTTCGCGCATTCAATATAGAAACCGGTAAAGTGGTGTGGCAGATCGTCCTGCCCGGGCCGGTGCAATCGAACTATTCCGGCGTGCTGACCACCGCGGGCGGCCTGCTGTTCTTCGGCGAAAGCAGCGGAGGATTTGCCGCGGTCGACGCCCGCACCGGGAAGTACCTTTGGCACTTTGAGACCAACCATGCGATCAAGGCCTCGCCGATGACCTACGCAATCGATGGAAAGCAGTACGTCGCAATCGCATCGGGGACCAATGTTCTATCGTTCGCGCTGGCGAAGTAACGTCTTTAAAGTAAAAGAAATTGTTGTTGAAGTTGTTTTGGGATTTTTCAACCGCACCGGATTTTCCAAGCTGCACCGGCTTATATTTAGTTACTCCAGCTTTTTCGTTGCACCGGCTTTCCAAGTCGCACCGGCTTTCCGGCCCAGGGCCGCTTCCCACTCACCGTTGAGGACGAGGCGGCACAGGCCACACTCACGAGGGAGAGAACACAATGAATCGAAAGACATCGCGCCGCAACTTCATCGGCACTTCAACTGGCTTCGCAGCGGCTGGTCTGGCCTCTCTCGCGAACCCCATCGCGGCCGCCGCGCAGACGGTGGGCGTCAAACCGGGCGACCTTCCCGACCTCACCATCAAGGAGGTCAAGGTCTATGTCACGGACATGACCGGCATCCATAAGCTCAATGGTTCCGAGACCGGCGAATTGATCTCCGTGGTCACCAACAGCGGGATCGAGGGCAACTACACCATCGGCGATCGCAGTACGACTCCGGGATGGCTGGAGTGGGCCAAGCCGATGCTGGTTGGAAAGAACGTCATGGACCTGCTGCCCACCTTTACCTCCACCACCGGGATGAAAGGCTCCGGAGGCTTCAACGGAGGCGCGGGAGCCCCTGTCCGGCGACCGCCGCCGCCCGTCGCTGCCGCAGGGGCCGGCGCGGCCAGAGGGGCCGGCGCGGGCGGAGGGGCCGGTGCGGCCAGACCGGGCGGAGGCGGCGGATTCGGCGCGCCAACGGCGCCCCCGGGCCGGCCGGAAACGGGACTGATGGCACGCAGCGGCGGCACATGGCCCAACTACTACGCTGCTGCTGCCGACGTATGCATGTGGGACATCCTGGGCAAGGCGGTCAATCAGCCGATCTACAAGATTCTCTCCGGCGGCACGCCGACCAAGACGCGCCTGATGGCCTACGCCAGTTCGCAGCACCTGCCCACCGTGGAAGATTATGTGCCGGATGTCTTGAAGGCAAAGGAGCAGGGGTACCGCGCCTACAAGATCCATCCCGGCGGCGGGCAGCACGCAACCGGCCCGGCGATCCCCAGCTACATAGGGCACATGGAGGAGATCCGCGAGGTGCGCAAGGCCGTGGGCGACGAGTTTGTCCTGATGCACGATCCCGTGCAGCAATACAACCGTTTCGAAGCCATGGCCGTCGGCCGCCTGCTGGATGAGCTGAACTACGCGTGGTTCGAGGACCCGGTGCGCACGATCGATGAGGAGGGCCTGATCGAACTGGTCCGGGAGTTGAGCCTTCCCATCCACGTGGGCGAGTTCCTCTTCTCCATCGCGGACTTCGCCGAGTACATCAAGCGCGACGCGCTGGGCGTGGTCCGCCTGATCGCCGACAACGTGGGAGGAATCTCCGGATCGATGCGCGTGGGCCTGCTGGCCGATGCGCACGGGCTGGAGTGCGCTCCGCACAACTGGGGCAACCCTCTCGACCTGGCGGTGCACTTCCATGTGGAGCTGGCGCTGGCCAACGTCTACTGGTTCGAGATGCCCTTCCCGGCGGAGTACACCGACCGTTCCTTCTTCAGCTACAAGTTCCGGCCAGACAAGGACGGCTACATCCCGGCGCCAACCGATCCGGGGCTGGGCTACGCAATCGACCGCGCGGCGCTGGACAAGGTCACCCTGCGAATCGACCGCTGAGGGGCGGCTGCACTCGCGCGTCAGATAAGGAGGAGTCGCAATGTTGCGAACCAGGATACTTCTGTGCGTTCTGCTGTTGGGAATCTTTCCGGCAAAAGCGCTGGAGAGGCCGGAGGTCACCTTCAAGGTCTTCCAGTTCCCGCCGAACATGATTCCGCGCATCGACGGCAACGACGACGACTGGGCGATGGTGCCGGACAGCTACGCCATCGGCATGGACCAACTGGTCGACACCGAAGCTCCGGCGGGGACGGTGACGCCGCGCGATCCTAGGAAGCTGGACGTCAAGGTCAAGGTGGGCTGGGTGAAGGGCCTCAACAGGCTGTACTTCCTCTACGAGGCGTCCAAGGACTACTGGGACTTCTCGCGCCCCGACCTGCACAACGACATCTTCGAGGTGGTCGTGGACGGCGACCTCTCCGGCGGGCCGCTGATCGATGAATATCACCGCGATGTGTGGACGCAGCAGGCGGTCGGCGACATGTCCAAGCTCGACCCGCGCATCAGCAGCTCGGACGCCTACTTCGCCCAGCAGGGAGCGCACGCGCAGAACTACCACATCTTCACCCCGGCCAAGGACAAGGACTGGACCATGGACTGGGGCTGCGCGCAGTACACCAAGGAGCTGCCCTACGCCAACCACGCCCTCAAGTACAACTTCAAGCCCGGCGAACCGGGCAAGCTGGTGCTGGAGTTCTACATCACTCCATTCGACTACGCCGGATGCGAGGGGCCGGAGCGCGCAGTCGAGAGCGTACTCACCGAAAACAAATTGATCGGGCTCTCCTGGGCCGTCATCGCCTACCACGATCCCAACTCCAACAAGCGCCAATTCTGGAACCTCTCGCACAAGCAGACCTTCTTCGGCAACGCCTCCGACCTGGTCGCCTTCCGCCTGATGCCGCTGGAACCGCAGTTCCAAAAGCCCATCGACGCGAAGTGGTCGTTCAAGGTCGTCGATGCGGAGCGCCGTCTGGTCGTCTTCAAGGACGAATCCGAGGGCGAGATCACAAGCTGGAAGTGGGACTTCGGCGATGGGACAACATCGACCGAGCAGAACCCGATCCATCAATACAAGGACCGTCCGGGCAAGGAGGGGATCTATTCCGTCATCCTTGAAGTCAGCGGGCCCAAGGGCACCTCGCGGCTGGCCAAGGTCTGGGACGTGCACGTACGAGGCTCGTCGCCGCCCGCCGCGGTGCAGCCCTGATGCAGGATTGCCGCACCGAAAGATTGCCGCGCAGGGAACTCAATTCGCTCTGACCTGGGTTGGTCCGCAGCGAGCGAGTGTTGCAAGAACAAGCAGCCGGAGATTGTGTGCAGATGATGAATCCAGGTTCCAGCAAGATCAGCGCCATGCCGTTTCCGGTCCGCTATCTTCTTGTGCTCTGGCTGATGGTCATCAGCGGGGTGGTCTACCTCGACCGCATCAATATCTCGATTGCCGCGCTTGGGATTGAAAAGGAATTTGCAGTCAGCAATGTCCACATGGGCTGGGTCTTCACTGCATTCCTGGTTGGCTACGCAGGCCTGCAGATTCCCGCCGGCGTGCTGGCGCGTCGGCTTGGCCCGCGCCGCACCCTGGGATTGCTGGGCGTGTGGCGACCGATCTTCATCGTCCTGATCGCGTTTATTCCTCATGGCATTGGCAATCCGCTGGTCCTCCTTATCCTGCTGCGCTTTGCCCTGGGCGCGGGCGAGGCCACCATGTTTCCCGCCACCAGCCAGTTTGTCGAGCGCTGGTTCCCTGTCAGTGAGCGCGGCAAGGCGAACGGCCTTATCTTCGCCGGCATCGGCCTCTCCGGTCTCACTCCGCCGCTGATGAGCGCAATCATCCTGCACTTCGGTTGGCGCGCGTCGTTTTGCTTCAGCGCTTCGATGGGCGCGCTGGTGGGAGTGGTCTGGTACCTGGCCGCCCGCAATACCCCGGAGGAACATAAGTGGGTGGGCGATGCGGAGCGCCAGCTCATCGTCAGCCAGCGGCGCGTCGCCAGCGCCGCCGCCAAAGAGGACGATGCGCAATACGGCAAGCACAAGATTCCCTGGCTGCAGATCTTCAGCAGCAAGGCGGTCCTTGCCGTCACCCTCAGCTACTTCGCCTACGGCTATGTGGCGTGGATGTTCTACACCTGGTTCTACACTTATATGGCGCAGGCGCGCGGCCTCAACCTGAAGACCAGCGCGCTATACACCATGCTGCCGTTCCTGGCCATGACCGCCGGCTGCCTGCTGGGCGGCGTGCTCAGCGATGCAATTGCGAAGCGCTACGGCCTGCGCCAGGGCCGCTGCACGCTCTCTGCCGTCTCTCTCGCAATTACCGCCGTTCTCCTGATTATGGGTTCGCGGATCGAGAGCGCGATGGCGGCGGCATTTATGCTGGCCTTCGGAGTGGGCGTCCTCTTCATCGCACAGAGCATCTACTGGGCGGTTGCGGCCGACATCAGCGGGGAGTACGTCGGCGTGGTCTCGGGAATCATGAATATGGGGGCACAGGTTGGGGGCGTATGCACGGCCGCATTCACCCCCGTCATCGCGGCCCACTTCGGCTGGAACGCGTCGTTCTCAACCGCTGCGGCGATTGCGGCGTTGGGCGCGATCGCATGGCTCGTCATCGACCCGAAACGCGACGTGCTGGTCGTCCGCGAATAGCAGCTCACCTGTGTCTGGACGGGCGCGTATGCAGCCAGTTACACTCCTCCCGAAAGATTCGGTCCGCCGAAGAGCGGTCCGTTTGATTCGATTCGCAGCCCCGTCCGATTCGTGGACTGCGCAATCCGCCACAACCAACGAGTGAGGGAAGGGAAGCACCGATGGGCAACAAAATTTCTCGCCGGCAGTTTATCGGCGCCGCAGCCATGGCGGGCGCCGCGCTTTCAGGCATGAGCAACGCACTCGCATCCGCGCAGGCTCCGGATTGGGACGAGAAGAACGGCGCCGCTCCTCCCGCGCCGGATGCTCCGCAGGCCCGCCCGCCCGCGCCCGGCGCCATCCCCATCATCGACAGCCACATCCACCTCTTCGACCAAACCCGCCCCGTCTTCACCGGCTACACCGGCGGGCTGTTCTACCGGGCGCTGAACAAGCCATCGACGCCCGCCATGTACGCTGCGCTGGCGAGGCCCGCCGGGATCGTCGGCGCCATCGTGGTCGAGTCCGCCGCGCAGTTCATCGACGACAACCTCTGGTATCTGGAGGTCTCGCGCGACAATCCCATTATGGTTGGCGTCTCGGGAAACATCGATCCGGCGCAGAAGTACTTTGGCCAGTATCTGTCGCACTTCCACCGCGACCCTCTCTATCGCGCCATTCGCGCCAGCCACTTCTACACCTCGGACGGCGGCAAGGTCGCCCTCAATCCCGACCAGGTCGCCAATCTGAAGCTGCTGGCGCAGGCCGACCTGGCGCTGGACACGGCCAACCCATCCATGCCACTGATGCAGGCCAACGTGCTGCTGGCCGACGCTGTTCCCGACCTGCGCATCATCATGGACCACCTGCCCAGCTTCGATCCCGAACCCGACGGCCAGGCGGCGTACGAGGCGGTGGTGAAGGAGATGGCGGCGCGCCCCAACATCTTCGTCAAGCTCACCGAGGTCTACCATCCCAAGCCCGGAGACGGCGGCGTCATCGTCAAGAACTACGAGTTTCTGCGCGCGCGGCTGGAATTTCTCTTCCAGGCCTTCGGCGAGGACCGCGTCATGTTCGGCACCGACTACCCCAACAGCTACGGCGTGGCCACCATATCCGAAGAGGTCGGCCTGATGCAGCAGTTCTACGCCACCAAGACGCGCGCGCAGCAGGAGAAGTACTTCTGGCAGAACTCGTCGAAGATTTACAAATGGGTCAAGCGCTCCGACGACCAGCCCACTCCGCTCGCCCAGGGCAAACCCGCTCCTCCAGCGCCAGCCCGTGGCGGCGGTGGCCGAGGAGGGCCGGGTGGTCCGGGCGGTCCGGGAGCACCGGGAGGCGGTCGGCCCCAGGTGTAATGCCGTGCGGGATCGGGCGATCCCAGCTCTCAAAAGCGAGAGCTGGGGCGCGCGCAGCACCATCATGATTAGCGGGGTAGGAGGAACCACGAAATCGCGGTTGTGAAGGTTGCATCTATCTTTTTGACTCGTGCTTTTGCTTCTAGTCGGCCAAGGCTTTCATCTACTGAGTCCTGCTCTAGTTTGCAGGTCTCAGCGAGTTGGTCGGCAGTCCGGCTCCTTCCGTCGCTAAGAACTTGGATGATTTTCGCATCGTTTGATTTCTCGGCTTTTGCTTGTCGCCGTTCTCTTAACTCCTCGCGGCTAGGAAGATAACGGAGCAAAGCCGTTATCAGTGCCGCGAGAAGTCCCCCGGAAACGATCCACCGCCAAAGGTTTGTCATGGGCGGAATTATACGGCGCGGTGCGGTTCAAAAACGGGTACACATCTCCGCATTGAAGACGGACAACCCAGGACACAATGTGTAGGGCGTAGCTGAGCCAACCAGCTATCTACTTGGAGCGTTTGGATGTGTATGCCCTTCGTACCCGCTCCCGATTACAGGTCTTACAGTACCGGAACCCTTTCGTCGAGTTAATAGCAGAGTTCTGTTCATCATAGAGATGACCGTGAGGGCAGTGGGTTGGCTTGGGTTTGTTTTGCTGGCGCTTTTTGGCAGCTTCACTTCGTGAGAGTCCACCGGAAGCCTTATGAGCTTCTCTACGCCGAATGTTCCTCTGAGCATTGCGGGCTAGAGCACCATTCTTCCTGCAAATCCTACAGCATCGAGTACCATTACTTTGCACGATTGTGTTGTGCTCGTCATAGGGGTGTCCCTGACTACAATGTGTCTTCCTTATGGGACGCGGACGAAGCGCGTTTTTCATATTCTCTATGGCCTTTTCGGAAGCTTTCATCCCACGGTGGGAGTCAGCAATTCGCGCATTCCATTCAGGGGTGTGCTTCTTTCCCTTGCGAGCTGCACTCATTTTGGCGCGAGTTTCGGGCGTATGTTTGAGGCCAAGTGCGCCACTGTCGCCGCCTATAGATACGTTGTACCCAAAGGCACGATTGCAAGAATTATGCAATGCGATTTCCTGCTGTTCTAGCTTGCTTAGCTCTTCCTTGCTGAACGCTTTGTGTAGTGTGGCTATCTGAAACGACTCAGAACCATATCTGCGGATGGCCCTGTGTATGGGCATTGCGTCTCTGCCCTTGAGCGCAGCACATTTGTGAGCAATCCAACGTTGCTTGACCGTCCGTTTCGTCAGGCCAATATAGACCATTACCCGACGCTCGACAGTGTGCCAGATCATGTAGACATAACCATAGACAGTCATAGCTTGTATGGGGAATCTTACAGCAAAAGGTGTCAGCATTTTCATCCCCTGCGTTTGCTGGTATATTGGCCACGACTCAAAAAGGACCCCTCCAATGAAACGCATCGCATCCGTTGCAGCAACCCTCGTTCTGCTGTCTGGCATGGCCTATGCCCAAACCAAGCCGGCCACTCCCGCGACGACCACGCCCGCGCAGCACGCGGCTTCCTCCACGAAACCGACCGCTCCCGCGCAGAGCACAAAACCGGCGGCTCCGGCGCAGAGCAAGCTTCTGCCCTATCAGGATGCGAAGTTGCCCGTGGAGCAGCGCATCACCGACCTGATTAAGCGGATGACGCTGGAGGAGAAGCTGGCGATGCTGGGCACCGATCCCACCATTCCGCGGCTCGGCATTGTGGGCACCAACCATGTGGAGGGGCTGCACGGCCTTGCGCTGGGTGGGCCGGGAGGTTGGGGCGGACGCGGGCTGGTGACGCCCACCACGCAGTTCCCGCAGTCGCACGGGCTGGGCCAGACGTGGGACCCCGATCTTTTGAAGCAGGCGGCGGCGGAAGAGGCCTACGAGACGCGCTGGGCCTACAACAAGTTCCATAAGGGCGGGCTGGTGGTGCGCGCGCCCAACGCAGACCTGAGCCGCGATCCGCGCTGGGGCCGCACGGAAGAATCCTACGGCGAGGACCCGTTCCTGGTGGGCACATTGGCCACGGCCTACACCGAGGGCCTGCAGGGCAACGACCCGAAGACGTGGATGACCGCGTCGCTGCTGAAGCATTTCCTGGCCAACAGCAACGAGGACGGCCGCGCCGGATCAAGCTCCAACTTCGACGACCGGCTCTTTCACGAGTACTACGCGGTGCCCTTCCGCATGGCCATTGAGCAGGGCCACGCCAACGCCATGATGACCGCATACAACTCGTGGAACAAGGTGCCGATGGGCGCCAATCCCGTGCTGCACAGTGTGGTGATGAAGCAGTGGGGCTTCGACGGCATCATCTGCACCGATGCGGGCGCGCTGGGCAACATGATGCACGCCAGCCATACCTACGACACCATGGCCGAATCCGCCGCGGCCACCATCCATGCGGGGATCAACCAATTTCTGGAGAACGCGACGCCCTCCGTGCAGGACGCGCTGAAGCAGAAGCTGATCACCGAGGCCGACATCGACGCCAACCTGCGCGGCGTCTTTCGCGTGATGATGAAGCTGGGAATGCTGGAGCCGGCGGCCAGCGATCCCTACGCGCGCATTGGCACGGAGGCGCAGGCCAACGACAACGTGGACGACCCGTGGTGGTGGGCGAAGAACAAGGCGCTGGCGCGCAAGGTGACGGATGAGTCCATTGTTCTGCTGAAGAACCAGGGCGATCTGCTGCCGCTCAAGGCCTCGGCGATCAAGAGCATTGCCGTCATCGGGCCGCTGGCGGACAGGGTTGCGCTCGACTGGTACAGCGGAACGCCGCCGTATAGTGTCACGCCGCTGGCGGGGATTCGCGCGCGCGTGGGCAAGAATGTTACGGTGACAACCTCCGACGGCACGGACTCCGCGGCTGCGGCGGAGCTGGCGCGCAAGGCCGATGTCGCCGTGGTCATCATTGGCAACCACCCTACGTGCGATGCGGGTTGGGCGAAGTGTCCTCTGCCCAGCGACGGCAAGGAGGCCATCGACCGCAAGACTCTGACGTTGGCGCAGGAGGACCTTGCCAAGGCAGTGCTGGCGGCCAATCCGAAGACGGTTGTGGTGCTGCAGGCGAGCTTCCCGTTTACGACGACGTGGACGCAGGACAATGTTCCCGCCATCCTGATGATGACGCACAACAGCGAGGAGCAGGGCGATGGAATCGCGGACGTTCTCTTCGGCGATTACAATCCGGCGGGCCGCCTCAGCCAGACCTGGGTCGCGTCCATGGACCAGCTTCCGCCGATGATGGACTACGACATCCGCAACGGACGGACGTATATGTACCTCAGCAGCAAGCCGCTGTATGCCTTTGGATACGGACTGAGCTACACGAAGTTCGCCTACTCCAATCTGCGCGTGAGCAGCGGGCATCTGGCCAAGGACGGCTCGGTGACGGTGAGTGTGGACGTGAAGAACACCGGCGCGCGCGATGGCGACGAGGTGGTCGAGCTCTATGTGGCGCATATTGGATCGAAGGTCGCGCGACCGTTGCAGGAGCTGAAGGGCTTCCGCAGAGTGATGGTTCGCGCGGGTGAGACCAAAACCGTCGCAATTCCTCTGCCCGCGAGTGTGCTGGCCTACTGGGACGGCAGTGCGATGACGGTGGAGAACGACAGCGTGGAGCTTCGCGTGGGCGGTTCATCCGATGCGATTGCGCTGCGTAAGCAGATTAAAGTCGGCGAGTGAGTTGAGGGCATAAACAAATGAAGCAACCTGCGGGATGGGCGGCAGGCGCGTTGGCGCTTGCTTTGGCGATGGCTCTGGCGATGCACGCGCAGCAGATGATTGTCTCGCGCGGCGCGGCCACGGTGATGGTCGAGCCGTACGCGGAGAACATCGTGCGCGTCAGCATCAGCCTGCTGAAGGCGAATGCGACGGCTGCGCCGGGCTATGGCATTACCGCCAAGCCGCTGGCCAATGGATGGAAGATCGAGTCGGGCGCGAGCGGCGATATGCTGCGCTCGTCGCGCATGAGCGTTACTGTGGCTCCGCAGCAGAATGTAACGCTCACGGGGACCGAGGCGGACATCGCAAAGTTTTTCAACGGATCGACGCCGCCGGTTGGCATCTCGATCAAAACTGCAGAGGGTGCGCCGCTGCTGGAGATGAACGATTGGCAGATGTCCGTGCCCAACTACAAGGACGGCACCTCGCAGTCCCTGAACGACCGCCGGCCGGGCGACGACCCGTTCTATCAGGTGGGCGCAACCTTTGCATCGCCCGAGGACGAGCACTACTACGGCCTGGGACAGAACCATGAGGGCTATCTCGACCGGCGCAGCCATGCAGTGCGTTGCGCGCACGACTATACCGCTCCGGCGGGCCCGAGCGTATGCGTGCCGTTCGTGGTCACCAATAAAGGCTATGGCCTGCTGTGGGACAACCCCGGCAAGACGACCGCGCAGTTCGGCTTCAATGAGGTCACCCGGTGGACCTCCGACGTGGGCCAGCGCGTGTCATTTTTTGTTATCGCGGGCAAGACGTACGACGAGATCTACGAGGGCTACAACCTGCTGACCGGCGATGTGCCCATGCTGCCCAAGTCGGCGTATGGATACATCCAGTGCAAGCAGCGATACACCAGTCAGGCCGAACTGATGGCCGTGGCCAAGGGCTATCGCGACCGCCATCTGCCCGCCGACGTGCTGGTCATCGACTGGTTCCACTACACCAAGATGGGCGAGATGGACATGGACCCCGCGAAGTGGCCGGACCCCGCCGCCATGAACCGCGAGCTGCACGCCATGGGCTTCCACACCATGATCAGCGTGTGGCCGCGCTTCATTCCCGAGGACCGCTACTACAAGACCGTCCTCGACAACGGATGGTTCCTGCATAAGGCCGACGGCACGCCCATCAACGGCCTGCCCTACGACCGCGCCGGCTCCGACATCGATACCACCAACCCCGACGCCGCGCGCTGGTACTGGGGCGTGATACGCGACAACTATGTCGCCAAAGGTTTCGACGCGTTCTGGGCCGACGAGACCGAGCCCGACCTGCCGCCCAATGGAAGCTACTTCCACGTCGGCCCGGGCACGGAGTTCTTCAACGTCTACCCGCTCTTCCATACCGCTGCGCTATACGACGGCTTTCGCCGCGACCTCAACACCCGCGCTCTGATTCTTGCGCGCGATACGTATCTCGGCGCGCAGCACAACGGCGCAATCTTCTGGTCGTCGGACATCTATCCCACCTGGGACACGCTGAAACGTCAGGTTCCCACGGGCATCAACTTCGTCGCCAGCGGGATGCCCTACTGGAGTACCGACATCGGCGGATGGCAGTATCTTCCGGCCACACACAAGCCGGAGCGCCCGCCGCTGATCGACCCATCCGACGCGCGCGACGAGGTGCAGAACTACGACGACTACCCTGAGCTCTACGTCCGCTGGTTCGAGTACGGCGCGTTTCAGCCGAACTTCCGCGCGCACGGAAGCCGTCCTCAGAATGAGGTGTGGTCGTACGGCAAGCAGGCCGAGCCGATCCTGGAAAAATATCTGCGCCTGCGTTATACGCTGATGCCCTACCTCTACTCGCTTGCCTACCGCACCCACCAGACGGGCGCGCCCTTCATGCGCGGGCTATTTATGGACTTCGGCGGCGACCCCAAAGTGGCCAACATCGGCGACGAGTATATGTTCGGCCCCGCGCTTCTGGTTGCTCCTGTCGTCGAGCAGGGAATGACCAGCCGTCAGGTCTATCTGCCTGCTGGGACGGACTGGTTTAACTTCTGGACCAACGAGAAGCTGCGCGGCGGACAGACGGTGACGGTCGCCGCGCCCATCGATACGCTGCCGCTGTTTGTGCGCGCGGGATCGATCCTTCCCATGGGTGCGCCGGTCGAGAGCACAAATGAGAAGCAGCCGTTGCAGGAACTGCGCGTCTATCCCGGCGCCGACGCCAGCTTCGATTTATACAACGACGACGGCACAACCTACGCGTACGAAACGGGCGCGATGGAGATCACTCACCTGCACTGGTCGCAGGCCTCACAGAAGCTGACTCATACCGGCGCGACGCTCACCAGCCCCAGCGACAAGACGCTAGTGAAGGTAATTAAGGCGCGGTGAGGTGCGAGGGCGTTCAGGTGGCGTTACGAGATCAGCTGCTTGCGATGAGATTCCTGAGGGAACGGAGCGCGCGCACATAGATCGACCAGCGCGCCGGATGAGGAAGATCGATTCCCAGAGAGACCGTTGCGCGGTCCAAACAGTCTTCGAGACAGGCATCGTGCAGCGGGCGGAAGAAGAGCGGCCAGCTCAGGAGCGCCGGACCGGTTGCCCGTATCTCCAGCACGTGGCGCAATACGGGATGGCCCTGCCGGTCCTCGACTTCAAAGCGATGCGTTCCGTTGAAGCCGCGCGGTGCGGAGAAACGGAAGAGAATCGTCCGGGCGGGGCAGTATTCCTCTACGAAGTAGCGGACAGGCCCGTGCCCGCCAACAGCGCCGACTGCGAGCGGCCGGTCGAAGCGCATTGGCGGCCATTTGCCCGCCGGCCACATGCGATCGTCGCGGCTTGCCAGGGAATCAATCAGCGCTCCCACAGCGGCCTGGGGCAGGGAGAACTCGCGCTCGTGAATGTTTAGAACGTGCATGAATTCAGAAATCCTGAGCGGCGTTAGTCGTGGCGAGAGCCAGGGACGGCGAGCTTGATCCAGTGACTCAGTTTAGTGAATTGATCTCCTCTTCGACTTAGCGATATTGATAGAACATAACGCGTATCACGGACGGCGGCTGGGGCGTGTTACCGGCTCCGGCGCCACGGCTGCCTCTGCCTTGGGCGCCCAGCGGTATCTGGGACCCGGGCTGGTTGTTGTTGGCTGCGGCGGAGACGTCGTAGCCGCGGCCCATGATATCGTCGCCGTTGACCCGGCGTTGCATCACCCAGGCACCGTTTTTGAATGCGCCGCGCTCCATGATGGCGGGCGCAGCGACCCTGGCGTTGGGGATGTTGTTTGGCATAGCAACGAACGGGAACGAGGCGTTGGTGGCGAAGTAAAACTCGTTCGGGGCGGTGTTGATAATCAGCACGAAAGGCTTGTCTAGGAAGGACAGCCCAACAATGGCGCCCCGTCCTTCAGCCTGGGGCGCGGCCTGGGCAGCAGGCATCGCCGCCGGTGCAGCGGCTGCAACGCGTTCGCCGGCTGCCGGGCCGCCACGAGTCCCTGTCATGGGGGTGAAATCGAAGATATATCGGCCCATCGTGACCTTGCCGGGATTCTGCCCCGGTTCCAGCTCGATCAGTTTGATCGCATCCGGCTTGCCTTGCGCCTCGGCAATCGCGCCCGAGATCGAGTTGAGGAAACCATACGACCGCACGAACGGGTCATCCGAGCTCACGCTCCGGCTGCCGTCGACGCCAAAGGGCGAGAAGCAAAGGAGTTTGAGTTGCGTGAACCCCATCCACGCGTTGTTGGCGTTCAGTCCCGTTTCTGGATTCCAGGCGGGGTTGCCGTTGCGCGAGTAGGTTTTGATGATTCCGGCGTAATCCGGCAGGTAGATGTCCGGCGACAGGATGTCGATCGCCGGCCCACCGGCCCGCCAGATGTCATGTACCAGCGGCTCGGGTCCGCCGCTGGGATAGTCGCCCGCGCCGATGTCGTTGGGCTGCACCAGCCATGTGTTCACATACATCGGGAGGGGATATTCCTTCTTGCCCTGCGCCGCCACATAGCCGATGTAGCGGGAGTAGTTCCACGCCATGAAAATCTCATCCGTGTGGTTGAAAAGCTCGGCGCCGGCCGGACGCTTAGAACGATTGGGGCTGTTGGGCACCGGTGGATCGTCCGCCGGACGCTGAACGTTCTTGCCGAAGACCTGCTCCCAGGTGCCGCTGGTCCGGTCGCCTGCGGCGTCCCAAATCGTCTTCAGTTCCGGCAGCAGGTGGTCCTTGTTCTTCTGGAGATAGTCAGTCAGCTCCTTCGGCACCGGGCCGGCAAAGGCGGCATTGGCGGCGGGGCCGAAATCCCGGGTGGTGCCCATGGTGCCGACTTCATTTTCCACCTGAAACGCGATGACAGTGTGGGCCTTGTCCACCTCGCGGATGTGTCGCATGACGGCGGCGAAGGCCGTGGCGTCGGCGTTGCGAGTGTTTTCGCCCAGCGTGGAGAGTATCTCAAGGGTCTTGCCCTGGCCGTTGACCACGCGCGGGAAGCGGTCCTGGTTGGCCTTGACCCATAGCGGCGGGAAGTGCGACAGGCCGTTCTTCCAACTGGCCATCCACAGGAAGACGAGCCGCACATTGTTGGCGCGGGCGGCTTCAATCTGATAGTCGATCATCGAGAAGTCGAACTTGCCTTCTTCGGGTTCAACCAGGTCCCAGGAGACGACCGTAAGGATGGTGTTGAAATTGGCCTGCGCCAGGCGCGCGATGGTGGCCTTGGTGGCTTCGCGGTCGGACGAGGCGGTATTGGATAGTTCGCCCGCAATGCAGATGAAGGGGCGTCCATCCACAATCAGCTTAGTCATCCCGTCGCGCTTCTCCAGGTGGGGTATGTCCTTGATGCTGACCGTGGCCGGCGGCTTGTTGTCAACCGGTGCCGCTTGCAGATTCACTGTCATGAACAACGCGCACAGGGCCGAAACCACAAAAGATACTAAACGATATTTGGATGACATGTTTGATTCTCCGTTTTGTTTCCTGGTTTGAATTTGGCGGCGGCCATGCGCGACCAGATCGGCTTCATGTACTCGAGGCTGGAGGTGCTGGAGTTGCGCAGTTCGCCGCCTAGAATGAGGAACGGCTTGCCATCCACCATCAGGTGAGGAGTAGAACAGGGCTTGTCCAGATAAGGGGTCCCCTCAGTGGGAGGCGCGGCGTTAACAGAATCAGTGGGGGGAGAAGCTGTAAGACAGTGAAAAATCCTCGTGGTAACATGCGGAGAATTATAGCGTTGCCGGTTGCGTTTGTAAGCAGGTTTTACGTGAGTTTGACATCAACTGGCGCCGAGGTTGCTCGACCAGTCAGCCCCGGCGGGCGCGCCACAGCGCCCCTTCCAGCGGATCGACGGGAGACTGGCGCACGCAGGCCGCGGGCAGCAGGACGGCCAACCGCGCGGTCATTGCGGCGCGCACGCGGGCGATGTGGGTCAGCACGCCGCCGGTGTAGGCAACGCCGATCACGGGAGATGCTGTCAGAGTTGGCACGGGTGCGGCGGCCATTTTGCCGAAGACGAGGGCAACCAGCTCGGCCAGCTCCACGCCTGCGCGATTCAGCACCTCGGCGGCAAGCGCGTCGCCCTGCTCTGCGCAGCGCGCAACGAAGGGCGCGAGCAAGGCGAACTCCGGCGCGGGGTGATCGCAATCGCCGCGTCGATTGGCGTAAGCGACCAGTTCTCCGAGCGAGTTGAGCTTCCAGTGCCGCTCGATCTCGCGCAGCAGGGAAGTGGGGTCGATGGCGGTCTGGCCGCTATCCATGCCGCTCAACCGTTCGCGATCGTGCGCGCGCAAAGCCGCGCGAATCGCTTCCAGCCCGATCCAGTTGCCCGACCCCTCGTCGCCCAGCATAGGCCCCCAACCGCCCGCCCCGAAGATCTCACCCGCATCCGTGCGTCCGATGGCGTTCGATCCCGTGCCCGCGACCACCAGTATCCCGGGCCCTCCCGCGAAGGCCGCATCGAGCGCAATCTCCTCATCGCCGCACAGCAGCAACTCGCCGGCGATTGATTCGGAGAGAACGTGGCTGGCCCACGTGCGCGCAGCGGGGCTGCCGATCCCGGCGAGGCCGAAGCAGGTGCGCGTGATGTGGCTAAGCGAGACGCCAGCGGCTGCGGCGACCTCGGCCAGCACTGCCTGCAACCGCGCGGTCGCCTTCTGCTCGCCGACGCGCATCAGCTTCACCGTGCCGGCGGTGGCGCGCGCCAGAACGCGCGTCTCGTCGGCCAGCAGGCAGTTGCTTTTGGTGCCCCCGGCGTCGATAGCGAGAAAGAAACTCATCGCAAACAATCATAAGCCACCCCCGACGAAAGACTTAGCACCGATTAGCACCGATTGGACCGATCAAAAGCGAATAGAAAAATTTCTGATTAATAAAGACAAGAACTGTTTCTAATCGGTGCTCGCCGGTGTAGATCGGTGTTAAGTCTTATTCTATTCGACGAGCCGCTATACTCAGGCAATGCCTGTTCGCTTGCATGCGCTCGATCTCGGCGTGGTTGGGCTGTACCTGGTGGCCATCACGCTCTTCGGGCTGCGCTTCAGCCGCCATCGCGCGACCAGCCGCGCGGCCACGGGCGCGGCCCGGGACCGCTCGCTGCGCGGCTACTTCCTGGCCAACCGGACGGCGCCGTGGTGGGCGATTGCACTCTCCATCGTCTCCGCCGAAACCTCCACGCTCACAATCATCGGGACACCGGGATTGGCATTCGCGGGCGACTTCGGATTCCTGCAGATCGTTATCGGATACATGCTCGGGCGCGTCGTGGTGGCCCTGCTCTTCCTGCCCAAATACTTCCAGGGCGAAATGCTGACGGCCTATCAACTGATCGACCGCCGCTTCGGCCACACGCTGCACAAGGTCACCGCGGGCCTCTTTCTGCTTACGCGCGCCGCGGCCGAGGGAGTGCGCGTCTTCGCCGTCTCCATCGTTGTCGGCATTGCCATCGGCACGGGAGACGTGTTGTCGATTGCCATCATCTCCGCGCTCACGCTGCTCTACACCTTCGAGGGCGGAATGGCCGCCGTCATCTGGACCGACGTGGTGCAGATGGCGATCTACGTTGGCGGAACGCTGGTCGCCATCTGGTCGCTAGGCCAGCACGTCCCCGGAGGCTGGGCGACGATCCACGCGGTTGGCGCGGCCGCGGGCAAGTTCCACATGCTCAACTTCGCCATGAACCTGACCACGACATACACCTTCTGGGCGGGCGTTCTGGGCGGAACATTTTTGACGATGGCTTCGCACGGCACAGACCAACTCATGGTGCAGCGAATGCTCGCGGCAAAGAACCTCACCGAGTCGCGCCTCGCGCTGCTCTCCAGCGGAGTCGTCATCTTCATCCAGTTCGCGCTCTTCCTGCTGATCGGCGCGGGGCTCTTCGTCTTTTACGGAATGCACCAGGTGGGTGCCCCAGGTCTCGCTTCTGAGGCCTGGGCTGGCAACACCAACCGCATCTTCCCGGCCTTCATCGTGCAGGAGATGCCAGTAGGCGTGGCGGGCCTGCTGGTCGCGGCCATTCTCGCCGCCGCAATGTCCAACCTCAGCGCTGCGCTCAACTCGTTGTCGTCGACGACAGTGGTCGACTTCTACATGGGCTGGCGTCCACGCGCCAACGAGCGCGAGCGGATGGTGGTCTCGCGCGCCAGCACAGTGCTGTGGGCGCTGGTGCTCTTCGCCGTCGCCGTCTACGCCGTGCATACCGGCGGCACGGGCAACGTCGTCGAGATTGGCCTCTCCATCGCGTCGGTGGCATACGGCTGCCTGCTGGGAGTATTTTTGCTGGGGACGCTGACGCGCACCGCGACCCAGGGAGGAGCGATTGTGGGCATGGTCACCGGCTTCGCGCTGAATGTTGCGCTGTGGTTGCAACCAGCAGCAGTGCGCGTGGCGGGCGTCACCGTGCCCAAGGTCGCCTGGACCTGGTACGTGATCATCGGCGCGCTCGTCACCTTCGCCGTTGGCTTGGGGGCGAGTGCGCTGTTGCGCGGGCGCACGCGCAAGGCTGTAATCGCCGCGACTCTGCTGCTCGCTGTCCTCAGCGCACTGCCCGCACACGCGCAGACCAGCGACCCAACGCAGGCCGCTGCAACAACTCCGGATTTCTCCACCGTCTCTGCTGCAATCAATACAGCCATCGCGCAGAAAAAGTTGCCCGGCGCGGTCGTCGTTGTAGGACACGGCGGAAAGATCGTCTTCGAGCAGGCTTATGGTGTGCGCAAGCTGGCGGGCGAGCCGGGCCTCGACGGTAAGCCCTCGCCCGCCGAGCCGATGACACTTGACACCATCTTCGACATGGCCTCGCTGACCAAGTGTCTGACTACGGCGACTGCGGTGATGCAGTTGGCGGAGGCGGGGAAGGTGGACGTGGACGCGCCGGTGGTCAAGTACCTGCCGGAGTTTGGAGTGAATGGCAAGGAGAAGGTGACGGTGCGGGAGTTGTTGACGCACTACTCCGGCCTCCCGCCCGACATAAGCCTCAAGGACGCATGGGGCCTCGCTGCGCCGGACAAGGCCGAAGGCATTCGCCGTGCCATGCAGTCCTCGCTCACTACCACCCCCGGAACGCACTTCGAGTACTCCGACATCAACTACATCGTCCTCGGTGCGCTGGTGGAAAAGCTCAGCGGCGAATCACTCTATGTATATGCGCTGAAGCACATCTTCGACCCACTCCGAATGGGGCGCACCCGCTATCTACCTTTTGCGAAGGTCTGCGGCTTTAGTTCCGCCTCTGGATCTGCTCGAGAGTTGATGTCGAATCCTCCGGCCGTAATTACCGACTGCTTCAAGGAGGACGCTTGGCATCCTCGGTCTTGGATTCCGAACATCGCGCCAACGACTCACGACAACGAAGGCTCGGCGGAGACCAATCCGGACTTCGACCACCTCCTGCGCGGAACGGTGCACGATCCCACGACGCGTCGCATGGGCGGCGTAGCGGGTCAGGCGGGAGTCTTCTCCACGGCAGACGATGTGGCGCTCTTCGCGCAGGCGCTGCTGGATCGCCTCGCCGGTCGCCCCAGCAACTTCCCCCTGAAGCGCGAGACGCTGCAACTGATGACCACCCCCCAGCAACCCAAAACAGCCCAGTCCGGCGCAACCATCTTCACCCCAGACGGCAATACCACCACCGGCGTCGCCCAGCGCGGCCTCGGCTGGGACATCAACTCCGCCTACTCCCGCCCACGCGGTTCGATCTTTCCCACCGTTCTCCCACCCAGCGTCAGGGTCACCCCCCCTAGCTTTGGCCACACCGGCTTCACCGGCACAAGCCTGTGGATAGATCCTGCGACCGACACCTACGTCATCCTCCTCTCGAACGCGATCCATCCCCGCGGCAACCCACCAATCTCCGCCCTGCGCGGCGAAGTCGCTACTGAGGCGGCGCAGGCGCTAGGACTTGGATCAACATCCCCCAATATTGTCATTCTGAGCGGAGCGAAGAATCCCCATATTTTGCCCGCAGCGCCACAATCCTCCGCTACTTCACCCCGCACTCTGACCGGCATCGACGTTCTCGAAGCCACCAACTTCGCGGCACTCAAGGAAGCGGCGGCGCGCAACGGAGGCCATCTGCGCATCGGCCTGCTGACCAATCAGACCGGAGTCGATGCGCATGGTCGTCGCACTATCGACGTGCTGCGCGGCATCGGCAACGGCATCGAGCTGACCACGCTCTTCTCGCCCGAGCACGGCATCTTCGGGGCAGAGGACTCGACCTCCATCGGCCAGGAGGTCGATGCGGCGAGCGGCCTGAAGGTCATCAGCCTCTACGGTGCGAAGGACTCCGACCGCCGACCCAAGCCCGCCGACCTGTGGAACCTCGACGCCGTCGTCATCGACCTGCAGGACGCTGGCGTCCGCTTCTACACATACGAGACCGTCCTCGGCTACTTTGTGGACGGAACGATCTGCGAGCGCATGGACAGCAACTTCAAGCTGATCGTGCTGGATCGCCCCGATCCGATTGGAGGGACATCGGTACAAGGTGAGGTTTCGGATAGGCAAACGAATTCCTATATCAACTTCATGCCACTACCGCTGCGCCACGGCATGACGCTGGGTGAGTTGGCTCTTTATATGGAGCGCGAATATCCAGCGGCCTGCGTCATCAACGGCCCCCCCCCTCCATATAGGCCCTATCAGCCGCTGCAATCGCCACCCAATGACGCCAGTGCTCCGAAATTCTACGAAAACCACGGCGTCGTCGTCATTCCCATGCAGAACTGGCATCGGGACGAGTTCTTCGATGCTACTGGCGTCCCGTGGGTCAACCCATCCCCGAACCTGCGCAGTGTCACCGAGGCAACGCTCTACCCCGCTCTCGGAATGATGGACTTTACCAACGTCAGCGTTGGCCGAGGCACAGCGACACCCTTCGAGATCTTCGGCGCGGGCGCGGCCGACGCAACGAAGGATTCTCCCGCGCAGGCAGCCTGGTTCGACGGCAAGACGGTCGCGGCCTACCTGACGGCGCGCAAGATTCCCGGCGTGGAGTTTGCGGCGACGCGGTTTGCGGTCGCCGACGACGCGAATCATTATCCCTACCACGGGCAGACCATCGAGGGCGTGCGCCTCACCGTCACCGACCGCACTGCGCTCGATTCGCCGGAGCTGGGCATCGAGATTCTCTCTACCCTGCATCGTCTCTATCCCACGCAGTTCAAGCTGGAGAAGGCCGCGCCGCTGGTGGCGAACACCGTGACGATGGTGGCGCTTGCGCGCGGCGACGATCCGCGGGCGATTGCGGCGGGTTGGGCCTCCGCGCTGGCCGATTTCAAAGCGCGCCGAGCGCAATACCTGATCTACCATTGACTCTTGCGATGTCAGCAAGGACAAAGACGAAATACGGGGATTCTTCGCTGCGCTCAGAATGACAAGCAAGGCGGCCAAGGTATCTTTGGGGCTACTCTGTCACGACCTATTCACACGCCGGTTTCACATCTGAGTCACAATAGAGGTTGTCGCTTTTTTCAGACGAGGAGTCTTCAATCATGCCGCGCATCAACTTTCATCTGCAACTGGCCGAGCTGAAGGACAAGCTGCTGGCGATGGCGGCGTTGTCGCAGCAGGCGCTGGAGTTCTCCGTGGAGGGCTACCTGGAGCGCGACATGGCGCTATGCAGCCACGTGCTGGAGATCGAAGAGGCGATCAACACCGCCGAAACCGTGGTCGACGAGATGGCCTACGAACTACTGGCCAAGGAGCAGCCCATGGCCATCGACCTGCGCTTCATCCTGTCGGTGATCAAGATCAATGGCGATCTGGAGCGGATCGGGGACCAGGCGGCGAACATTGCGGAGCGCGCGCTGGCGTTGAAGGACGAGCCGGTGATCCAGCTTCCGGTCGACATCCAGGAGATGGGCGAGCAGGCGGGGGTGATGATCCGCACATCGATCCAGGCCCTGCTGGAGGCGGACGCGCGCAGGGCCGATAGCGTGCTCTCGATGGACGACGCGGTGGACGAGGCCAACAAGGCGGTGCAGGCCGAGCTGATGGAGGTGATGCAGCAGAAGCCAGAGGTAAGCACGCAGGCGATTACTGCGATCCTGATTGCGCGCAACCTGGAGCGCGCCGCCGACCATGCAACCAACATCGCCGAGGACGTGATCTTCTGGCTGCGCGGCTCGGACGTGCGGCACAAGTTCTCGCTGGCCGAGGCGGAGTGAGGCGGCGCCGGTCGGCGATGCGATCCGGGTTGCGACGTAGAGGAATAGCGCACCGTAAACCCACATCTCAAAATCGAGATGTGGGGCACCCGGCAGATTCCCTTTGGGAACGACAACCAAAAGGAACGACAAACAACGCTACTTGACCTCGACCGCGGGGGTGACGGAGAGGCCTGGGCGCAGGACGTAGTCGCCGTCTTCCTGCTGCAGGTTGGTGAAGTCGATGCGCACCGGGAGGCGCTGCACCACCTTGACGTAGTTTCCGGTGGCGTTCTCCGGCGGAAAGAGCGAGAGCATGGAGCCGGTGGCGCCGCCGATCTGCGTCACCGCGCCGGAGAACTTGCGCCCGCCGTAGGCGTCCACCTTGATGGTCACCTTCTGGCCGGCGCGCATGTGGGTCAGTTGCGTCTCCTTGAAGTTGGCGGTGACCCACAGGTCGGTGAGCGGGATGATGGTCATCAGGTCCTGGCCGGCGGCCAGGTTTGCGCCGACCTCGACGTTCTTCTTGTTGACGATTCCCGCGACCGGCGCGGTGATGCGCGTGTAGGAAAGGTTGAGGCGGGCCTGCTCGACGCGTGCCTGCGCCTGCTGGATGGCGGCCGCGGCGGCGGTGGCGCGGGACTGCTGCACGCGCACCTGGTCGGGGCCGTTCTTCACCGACTGCGCCGACTGCGCCTCGGCCTGGGCGAGACGCTGGCGCGCGCTGGCGACGGCGTTCTGCTGGGCCAGCACCGAAGCCTCGGCCTCGGCGACGGCGGCCTTCGAGGCCGCGGCGGCGGCCACGGCAGCGTCGTACTGCTGCTTGGAGATCACGTCCTTCTCGACCAGCGGGGTGTAGCGATCGACGTCCGCCTGCGCCTTCTGCGCGTTGGCCCTGGCCTCGGCGACGCGCGCGTTGGCGGCCTCCACCTGCTTCTCCGCCTGCGCCACTATGTCGGTCGAACCCTTCACATCGCTGGCGGTGGTGCTGACCATGGTGCCGACCGTGACCTGCGTGATGGGAACATTGACCGTGGCCTGCGCGTACTCGGCCTGCGCGCTGGCCAGGTTGGCCTGCGCCTGATCGAGCGCGACCTGGTAATCGGTGGGGTCGATCTCGGCCAGCAACTGGCCCGCCTGCACGGTCTGGTTGTCGTCCACGGCGACCTTCACCACCTGGCCGGAGACGCGCGAGCTGATCTGGTACAGGTTGCCATCGACCTGCGCGTCGTCGGTGTCTTCGACGAAGGTGGAGCGCCAGTAGAAGAAGGCCGCGGCCAGCGCGAGCAACAGCACCACGCCGATGACGGCGAACTTGCGGTTGCCGTTGGTCTCGGCGGAGTCGTTGGTCTCGCCCTGTGCGACGGCGCTGGTCTGGGCTGCGGATTGGTCGGCGGCCTGCGTGCCGCTCCGGTTCTGTTCGTCTGCCACGGTTACTTCCCTCCGAGATAATCCTTCAGGTTGGACTGCGCGACGCCGAGGGCGCGCGCCAGCGAGAGCTTGGCGGCGTTGTGCTGGTAGAGCGCGGCGATGTACTGGTCGTTGGCCTGCTCCACCGAGGACTGCGCCTGGCTGACGGGCAGGTTGTCGCTGACGCCCGCGTGGAAGCGCTGCTGCGCCTCGCTCAGCGCCTCGTTGGCCAGATCGACGTTGGACTTTGCGGCTTCGACGAGCTTCGCGGCGGACTGAATGTCGAGGATGGAGTCGCGAATCTCCGCGTTCACCTGCTGCACCTGGTCGGCCAGCTTGTCGCTGGCCTGCGCAACCTGCGCGCCCGCGATGTCCTCCTCGCCGCGCGTCCTGGCAATCTGCAGAATGGGCGCGGAGACGCTGCCCGTTGCGCTATAGGTGCCGTGCGAGTGGTTGGCGGTCTGGCCGATGTCTCCGAAGTCGCCGGAGAACTGCACGGTGGGAAGCTGGTCGGCCCGCGCCGCCTTCTGCACGGCGCGCGCTGCGGCCACCTGCTCGCTGGCGGCGGCCAGGTCCTTGCGGTTCTTCAGCGCCTGCGCAAACGCAGTTGCGGGATCGAGGTTGTCCAGCGCGGCGTAGGGTTCAGTGTCCGTCAGGCGGAAGGCCTGGTCGAGCGGCAGCCCGATGGCGCGCGCCAGCGCCAGCTTGTCCTTGGCCAACTGGTTGGTTGTGGAGATCAGCGCCTGCTGCTCGTTCTGGTAGTCCACCTGCGCGCGCAGAACGTCCAGCCGCGGACTGACGCCGGCGTCGTGCGCGGCCGTGGCCTGGTCCAGCGAGAGCTTGCTGGTGGCCAGCTCCGCGTTCACCGCCGTGATGCGCGCCGCGTCGGCAAGGCACAGCAGGTAGGCGTTGCCCACCGTAAGCACCACCATCTCTCGCGCGTCGTCGGCGGTGAGCTTCGCCGCGGCAAAGTTGTGCCTGGCGGCGATGTAGCTCTCCAGCGCGGGAACGTTGATCAGGCTCTGCGTCAGGTAGGCGCGGAAATCCACCACCTGGAACGGCCCGATGATGGGGTTCAGTCCGGGAATCTTCAGCCCGAAGGCGGCCAGGTCGATCTGCTCGGCTTCGATGGATGCGTCTCCCGTGACGGTGGGAAGCAGCGCCTGTAACTGCTCCATCTGCTGCCCGTGCGCGCTCTGCTGCGCCGTGGCCTGCAGGATGGGGCCCAGGTTCTGGCGCAGGCCGCGCGCGATGGCGTCGTCCATCGAGAGGTCGAGCACGGCGTCCGTCGCCTTGCCCGCGACCAGCGAACCGCCGAATGCGCCCTGTGTGGGCGTGGCCAGGTTCACTCCGCCGGGCGCTGCGAGCTGCTGCAACGCGCCCTCGGTGGCCTGCGCTTCGGCGGAAGATGTGGCCCCGGGGCTGCCCGCCTGCGCGTACCCTGTGGCGGCGGCTGCAAGCAGCAGGGAAGTAAGGCCGCCGGCCGCAAGGGCCCTCCAGCCGGGCGACACTGCATTCCGTTGCATCATTGCTTCTATGTTACCTGTTCTTCATCTGTATCTGAAAGATGAACCTGTCCTAAGCGTAGCCATAAGATGCTGTAACTACCGTCTTGCTTAAGGGCACGGATTGATCCGTGCCGTAAATGCTGCCCCGGCGCAGCGGCTTCAGCCGCTGAGGTCAATTTCAAACTTCACCGCATCTCCCATCGAACAAAGTGAACATGCACTCTCCTCCTGCAAGCGGATACACTTTGGATGCAATCGAAATGGAATCGGCCAGCGACGGGATTGAAGGAGCGACTGCGCGATGTTTCTGGGAATCGATGTTGGGACGGGGGGAACGCGGGCGGTGCTGGTGGACCGCGAGGGCCGCGTGGTGGCGTCGGCGGCCAGTGAGCACGCGCCGGTCCGCTCCGAGCAAATTGGCTGGGCGGAGCAGCAGCCCGAGGACTGGTGGCGCGCCGCGCGCGAGGCCATCGCCGGCGCGATTGCTTCCGCCGAACTGGATGGCGCCGAGATCGAGTCCATCGGCCTCACCGGCCAGATGCATGGTTGCGTCATGTTGGACGCGGCGGGCGAGGTCCTGCGCCCCGCGCTCATCTGGTGCGACCAGCGCACCCAGCCGCAGTGCGACTGGCTCGAAGCCAGGCTCGGCCGCGAGCGGCTGATCGAGCTCACCTGCAACCCCGCGCTGCCCAACTTCACCCTCACCAAGCTGCTCTGGGTGCGCGCGCATCAGCCCGAAATCTTCGCCCGCATCGCGCACGTTCTCTGCCCCAAGGACTACGTCCGCTATCGCCTCACCGGCGAGTTTGCCATCGACATGCAGGAGGCCAGCGGAACGCTTCTGCTCGACGTGGCGCATCGCCGATGGTCCGCCGAAGTCGCCGAAGCCGCAGGCATTCCTCTCGCCTGGCTGCCGCGTCTCTTTGAAGGCCCCGAGATCTGCGCGCGCATCAGCGATGCAGGCGCGGCCGCAACTGGCCTGGCTGCGGGAACTCCCGTCGTCGCGGGCGCGGGCGATCAGGGCGCGGGCGCGGTCGGAATGGGAATCGTCTCGCCCGGTGCGGTCTCCGCCACCATCGGCACCAGCGGCGTGGTCTTCGCCGCCACCGACCGGCCCACGCTGGACCGCCTCGGCCGCCTGCACACCTTCTGCCACGCCGTGCCCGGGATGTGGCATGTGATGGGCGTGACCAACGGCGCGGGCCTCTCGCTGCGCTGGCTGCGAGACACCTTCGCCCCCGGCGTGGCCTACGACGAGTTGACCGCCGAGGCCGCGCGAATTCCCGCCGCCAGCGATGGAATGCTGTGGGCGCCTTATCTCTTCGGCGAGCGAACGCCGCACCTCGATCCCGAAGCCCGCGCCGCATTCGCCGGCATCACGGCCTCGCACACGCGCGCCCACTTCGTCCGCGCGGTGATGGAGGGCGTGGCCTTCAGCCTGCGCGACACGTTTTCATTGTTCGCCGAACTGAAGATTCCCGTCGCGCAGATTCGTCTCGGCGGAGGCGGAGCGCGCGGCCCGCTCTGGCGGCAGATCCAGGCCGATGTCTACGGCCAGCCGGTGGAGCTGCTCGCCGCCGAGGAGGGTGGAGCCTTCGGCGCGGCGCTGCTGGCCGCGGTCGGCGTCGCCGCGTGGCAGAGCGTGGAGGATGCGTGCGCCGAGACGGTCCACGTAGCGGAGACGATCCAGCCGAAGGACGCACCCGCAATGGAGGCTGCCTACGCGCGCTTCCGCCGGGTTTATCCTGCATTGAGAGAGATTGGGAGGGCGTGATGGCAGAGCGGGAGATCGGCGTTGGTGTGATCGGCTTCGGGTTGGGCGGGCGCGTCTTTCATGCGCCGTTTGTCAATGCGGTGCAGGGCCTGCGTCTCGCCGCCATCATGCAGCGCAAGGGAGACGAGGCGGCCAGGGCATGGCCCGCAACGAAGATTGCGCGCTCGTTCGATGAGCTGCTGGCAGACAAGTCCATCGAGCTGGTCGTCGTCTCCACGCCCAACGAGACCCACTTCGCGCTGGCCAGGCAGGCGCTCGAAGCAGGGAAACACGTCGTCATCGACAAGCCCTTCGCCGCCACCAGCGAAGAGGCGCTGGAGCTTGGCCGGCTCGCCAAAAGCAAAGGTCTCCTCGTCGTCCCCTTCCACAACCGCCGCTGGGACGGCGACTTCCTCACCGTGAAGAAGCTGATTGCGGAGCAGGCCGTCGGCCGCCTCGTCACCTTCGAGTCGCACTTCGACCGCTTCCGCCCCGTCCCGCGCGAGAACACATGGAAGGAGGCCGGGAATCCGGCGAATGGAATGCTCTTCGACCTCGGCCCGCACCTCGTTGACCAGGTGTTGACGCTCTTCGGCGCACCCGCCGCCATCACCGCCAGCGTGCGCGCGGACCGCGACCAGACCGCCATCGAGGACGCCTTCGACATCACGCTGCATTATCCCGCGGCGAATGGTAAAGGTCTGCTCGCCCACTGCCGCACCAGCTACCTGGCCTGCGACAACGCGCCGCGCTTCCTGCTGCACGGCACCCACGGCAGCTTCCGCAAGTATGGCCTCGACCCGCAGGAGCCCGCGCTGGTCGGCGGCGCAAAGGTCCCCACGCAAGGCTCGCAGGAGGTATGGCTGCAGGAGGACAAATCCGCGTGGGGCACGCTCACCGTCGCTCCCAATCCGGCTGACCCGGCAACGCTAATCACGCGCCAAGTCAAGACCGAGCCGGGAGACTATCGCGGCTTTTACGCCAACGTCCGCGACGCAATCCTCGGCACCGCCTCGCTCGCCGTCACGCCCGAGGACGGCTTCCGCGTCATCCGCCTGCTGGAGCTTGCCCGCCAAAGTTCCGCCGAAGCCCGCACCCTGATGGTGAAGTTCTGAACCACCGTGCATTGCGCGCAGCCTGAAAGGCGCAGGAATCATGCCGCCCGATGACCGGCAGCCTGAAGACGGCCTGAAGCCTCTTTATATTTTTATAGAAGGGGATTGCGGTTTTATTCCGCGGCGCCGGTGTCGGGCACCGGCTTGCTCCGCCTGGTGCGGTAGCCGCGGCTGCGAAACAGGAACAGCGATCCGCACGCGCCGCACTTCCACGGGTAGATTCCGAAGTGGCCCAACACGCTCTGCTGCAGGAAGCCATTGCGGTGGACTCGCATGGTGGAACCGTTGCTGCATGTGGGACACTTCACTTCTTTCGACTGTGCCATGGCTTCCTGTTACCGCTTACCGCTGGGAGAATTTCGCGCAATCCCTGAACGGATTCAACGTGCCGGATTCGAGCGAGAGTGGTGCAGTGTGGTTTTCTTGCGAAGACCCGCAAACATGATTCGCATCTGGAACCACCTGCGATAAAACCCTCATAGGCCGCATCCTGAGACAACCCAGTATGGAACTCTATCGGCAGGGGGAGGCAGTTGCTACATCGGCCCGAAATCTGTTTACAAACTGAATCTACAAACTGAATCTGAAAACTGCTGTATTCCCGGTCACACCGCAGGCCGGAGCTGTGCGGCAGTACCAGCAACGCTGTTGCAAGAATAACCTCAACCGGCGGCCTGCGCCCGCGATTCGTGGAACTTTTGCACAATGGCTAGGTACTTCCGTGCGTTTTCGGTAATCGTCTCGGGGTGACCCTCCCGGATGGCCTTCGGGTCCACCAGGTCGGCGCCGACGCCAAGCGCGAAGGCTCCCGCCTCCAGAAACTCCGCCGCAGTGGCCAGCGAAACGCCGCCGGTGGGCACCAGCTCCACCTGCGGAAGCGGCGCCTTGATCGACTTGAGGTACTTCGCCCCGCCCAGCGCGCTTGCCGGGAAGACCTTGACCGCGTCCGCGCCGGCCTCCCACGCGGTGAGGATCTCGGTCGGCGTCAGCGCGCCCGGAAGTACCGGCACGCCGTAGCGATGGCACATCTCGATGGTCTTCAGGTTGAGCGCCGGGCTCACCACAAACTCCGCGCCCTCCAGAATGCAAAGCCGCGCGGTCTCGGCGTCCAGCACGGTGCCCGCGCCGATCATAATATCGGGCCTCTCCTGGGCCAGGCGGCGCATCACGCGGAACGCGCCAGGGACGGTCATCGTGACTTCCAGGACGTTGACGCCGCCGGCCGCCACCGCCGTAGCCAGCGCCAGCGCCTGCTCTTCGTTCTCGGCGCGCAGCACCGGCACCAGGCCGATCTTGCGCAGTGCATTCATTACTTCTGCTTTCTGCATCTCTTTCTCCTGTCAATCTGTTTCCTGTTTCCTGCCTTACCGCTGCACCCGCGCTCCGCCGCCCTTCATAATGCGCTGCACCTCGTCGAACGTCGCCATGGTTGTGTCGCCGGGGGTGGTCATGGCCAGCGCGCCGTGCGCGCATCCGCAGTTCACCGCCCACTCCGCGCCCTGGTGCGTTAGAAATCCGTAGATCAGCCCCGACGCGAACGAATCTCCGCCGCCTACGCGGTCGAAGATCTCCAGGTCGGGCATGGGCCGCGCCTCGTGGAACGCGCCCTCGTAGTAACAAACCGCGCCCCAGTCGTTGATCGTCGCCGTCTTGGCGTGGCGCAGCGTGGTGGCCACCGCGCGGAAGTTGGGAAACGTTGCCACAGCCTTCTCGATCATCCGCCGGAAGCTGCCCGAATCCAGCGCGCCGAGATTTTCGCCCACGCCCTCGATCTCGAATCCCAGCGCGGCGGTGAAGTCCTCTTCGTTGCCCAGCATCACGTCCACATACCTGGCCAGCTCGCGGTTCACCTCGGTCGCCCGCGCCTTGCCGCCGATCGACTTCCACAGCGAGTCGCGATAGTTCAGGTCGTAGCTGACGATGACCCCGTGTTTGTGCGCGGCAATCATCGCCTCTTTCGCGACCTCCGCGGTCGATTCGCTCAGCGCGCAGAAGATTCCGCCGGTGTGCAGCCAGCGCGCGCCCTCCGTGCCGAAGATCTCGTCCCAATCGATCTCGCCCGGCTTCATCTGGCTCGCCGCCGTGTGGCCGCGGTCGCTGCATCCCGCCGCCGCGCGCACGCCAAACCCGCGCTCGGTAAAGTTGAGCCCATTGCGCACGGTCCGGCCCACGCCGTCGAACTTCGCCCACTTCACATGCGACTGGTCCACTCCGCCCTGCAGCATCAGGTCTTCGATCAGCCGGCCCACGGCGTTGTCGGCCAGCGCGGTCACCACCGCTGTCTTCAGCCCAAAGCAGCGGCGCAGGCCGCGCGCCACGTTGTACTCGCCGCCGCCCTCCCACAACTGGAACTGCCGCGCCGTGGCCACGCGCACATCGCCCGGATCGAGCCGCAGCATCACCTCGCCCAGGCTCACCAGGTCCCACTTGCAATCCTCTTTTTCGCGAATTACCAGGCTATTTTTCCCGTCCGCCATTAATTCCGAGCTCCTTGGTTCAATTTCTACTTGGAATTATTACTATTTTCTCTGTATTTACTTTTAATTCTTTACTTCAAGTCCCGAATCGCAACCGGGTCCATGTCGTCGTAGGCCTGGTTCTCCCCGCCCATGCCCCAGCAGAAACCATAGCTCTTGGTGCCCACGCCGGCGTGGATGGACCAGCCCGGAGAAACCACCACCTGCTTGTCCGCCATGATCAGATGGCTGGTCGCGTCCGGCGGCCCCATCAGATGCACCACGCGCTGGTCGGGCTCGACATCGAAGTAGAAGTAAACCTCCGACCGCCGCATGTGCGTGTGCGCGGGCATGGTGTTCCAGTTGCTTCCCGGCGCAAGCAGGGTGAATCCCATCACCAGCTGGCAGCTCTGGATGCCGTCGCGATAGATGGCCTTGTAGATCGTCCGCTTGTTGCAGGTCTCGGCCGATCCAAGCTCCAGCCCCTTCAGGTCGGCGAACTTCACCATCTTGGTGGGACATTCGGTGTGCGCCAGATAGCTCAGTAAGTAGAAAGCAGCCGGGGCAAAGGCCGACTTACTTGAGAAAGTAACCGACTTACTTCCTCGACCTACATAAAGGCAGTCCAGCTTGTCCAGGTCGAAGCTGGCTCCATCCACCGTGACCGTGCCCGGCCCGCCGGTGTTGAGCACGCCCAGTTCGCGACGCTCCAGGAAGTAGGTGGCGCGCAGCTCCGGCTGGGTCTCCAGCTTCAAACCGGCGACGGTCGGCACCGCGGAGCCGATCACCGTCCGGTCCAGGTCCACATAGGCCAGGTCGATGCGTTCGGGGGTAAACAAACCTTCCAGCAGAAACGTCTCGCGCAGCTCTTCGCTCGTCATCCGCGCATAGCGCACGGGGTCGGCCATCTGAACCAGCTTCATAAGTCTCCTTCGGTCTCCACGTCCAATCGCGCCGCGTGGAGACACCGCAGATCATTGTAGCGGAGTGGTCTGGCAAAATGCGTGACCAAACTCACAGTCCACGGCCCATCGGGTTTGCCCGATGCGGCGGGGCCAGCGTAAAGTATCTCTTACCATGACAAACATTCTCGACTCCTTCCGTCTCGACAACAAGATCGCCCTCGTCACCGGCTCGGCCGGCGGAATGGGCGCGGCCATCGCCATCGCCTTCGCCCAGGCCGGCGCCACCGTCGCCACGCACGACATCCGGCCCCCCAGCGCCACCACCGATGCCATCATCGCCGCGGGTGGCAAGTCCGCCGCCTTTGTCGCCGACCTCTCCGACACCGCCGCTCCGGAGGCGCTCTTCAAGCAGGTGCTCGCCAAGTTTGGCCGCGTCGACATCCTGGTCAACAACGCCGGAATCATCCTGCGCGAGGACGCCGTCAACGTGCCTCTCGCCGACTGGCTCAAGGTCATTCAGATCAACGAGACCGCCGTCTTCCAGCTCTCGCAGCTTGCCGGCCGCGACATGATCGCGCGCAACGCTCCGGGCAAGATCATCAGCACCGCGTCCTTGCTCAGCTTCCAGGGCGGAATCCGCGTTCCCTCCTACGCCGCGGCCAAGGGCGCCGTCGCCCAGATCACCAAGGCGCTGGCCAACGAGTGGGCCGTCAAGAACATTCAGGTCAACGCCATCGCCCCCGGCTACATCGCCACCGACAACACCGCACCGCTGCGCGCCGACCCGGTCCGCAGCAAGGCGATCCTCGACCGCATCCCGGCAGGACGCTGGGGCGAGGCCACCGACGTCGCCGGCACCGCCGTCTTCCTCGCCTCCTCCGCGGCCGACTACATCACCGGCCACGTCCTGGTGGTCGATGGCGGATGGCTGGCGCGCTAGCGTCATTTTGCTGCAAAAAATCTGTCATCCTGAGCGGAGCCTCCCGCAGTTTCATCGCGGGAGGCGCAGTCGAAGGACCCCGACGATCTACGCCAAACCACAACCGTCCGAACATTTCTCCCAACAATCTCCAGCCTTCGCCGGGTACCTCATCCACTCTGTGTTCTTTGCGGAGTGGGTGGGAGACGCGCGCTGGATCACTTCCCAGCCGCAGCGCCCGATGAATTCCCCTTCGCCGCCGGCGGGATCGTGATGTCCAGCTCCGTCACATGGCCCAGCGCAGCGAGCGGCGGCTTGATCTCCGTCTTGTTGCCCACCCCCAGGATGGCCAGCTTCGACACGTCGATGTACTTGTTCGCCACGCGCGTCACATCGGCCGAGGTCACGCGCTCGATGCCGTCGCGATACTTCTCCAGAAAGTCCGGCGGATAGCCGTAAAACGCCAGCGTCACCTGCTCGTTCAGCGTCTTCTCCGGCGTGTCATAGTTGAAGATGAACGAGTTCATCACCTGGTCCTTGGCCTTCTTCAGTTCCTCAGGTGTGGGCGGCTTGGTCTTCAGCCGGCCAATCTCCTCCAGCACTGCCTGGGTCGCCGCCACCGTGGTCGCGCTCTTGGTCCGGGCCACGCTGCGGAAGACGCCGGGATGGTCGTACGCCGCGCCGTAGCTGCCGCCCACGTCGTAAGCCAGCCCCAGCTTGGTGCGCACATATTGAAAGAGGCGCGATCCGAAACCGCCGGAGAAGACCTCGTTCATCACGCACAGCGCGTAGTAGTCTGGGTTGCTTCGCTCCATTCCAATCCCCACAATCTCCACCGTCGACTGGTCCACATCCTCCTTGTCCACGAAGTAGACGCCCGGTTTGGGCCCCGCGAAATCCACCTTCGCCGACTGGATCCCCGCACCCCGCGGCAGCGGCCCGAAGACCTTGCGCAGCTTCGCCTCCATCGCCACCGGGTCGAAGTCGCCCGACACCGAGACGATCATTCCGTTGGGCACAACGCTGCGGTCATGCCATGTCTGCAGGTCGTCCAGCGTCACCGCATCCACGGTCGCGTACTCGGCCTGCCGCGCGTAGGGGCTGCTGGCTCCGTAGACCAATTTGGTGGATTCGCGTTCTGCGATCTCGCCCGGATCGTCGTTGCGCCGCGAGATGCCGGTGGCCATGCCACGCTTCGCCAGCGCCAGCTTCTCCGCCATGAAGGCCGGATGCAGCAGCAGGTCCATTGTCTCCCCAAAGACGCTGTCGAAGTCCTGCTTGAAGCTCCCCCATCCGATGGAGGTGTTGGCCTCTCCGCCTTCGGTTTCGATGCTGGCCGCCTTCTGCGCCAGCTCCGCGTCCAGCGCGTCGCCGCTCTTCGCCGCTGTCCCGCTGGTGCGCCACGCCTCGCCGTACAGCGAGACCAGCCCGGTCTTTGCGGCCGGCTCTTCGCGGCTTCCTCCGCGGATCAGGATCGATCCATCGATAAACGGAAGCTCGTGGTCCTCCTGCAAAAAGATCACCAGCCCGTTGGCCAGCTCAATCCGCTTCGGCTGCTCCGGCTTGAAGGCGTGCAGCGGCGGAATGGCGATCTTCTTCCACGGCTGCGCCTGCGCCTTCGCCGCGCTCTTCGCCACAGGAGTCTGCGCCGCGCTCTGTCCCGCAGCAATTGGTCCGGCCGACAGCAATCCGCTCACCGCCAGCAATGCCGCAAAGTAAATTCCGCGAGATAGTCCCTTCATTTCGCACCTCCCGCATCTTGCCCAGCCGGCTGCGCGGGCGGCGTGAACTCAATCCGTATGCTGGTACGGTTGCTCTCGACAAAAATCTTATTGGCCACCCGCCTCACGTCCGCCTTGCTCACCCTGTCGATCCGGTCCAGTTGACGGAAGAGTTCGCGCCAGTCGCCATACCGCGTCTGGTACTCGGCGAGTTGTGTCGCCAGCCCCTGGTTGTCGGCCAGCCCGCGCAGCAGACTGGCCCGCGCCCTCGTCTTGAACATTGCCAGCTCCTCGTCCGTCACGTCGGTGGTCTTCAGCCGCTCGATCTCCTTGTGGATCGCGTCGCGCATCTCGTCCGGCGTATGTCCCGGCACCGGCTCGCCGTAAAAGGCGAAGAGCCCGGGGAACTTTTCGCCGGGAAATCCGCTGAACCCCTCCGCGTCGGCGGCGATCTTCTGGTCGCGCACCAGCGACTTGTAGAGCCGCGCCGTGCGTCCGTTGGAAAAAATGTCCGTGATCGCGTCGTACACCGAGTCGTCGGGGTCGCGATAGTCGGGCTTGTGGTAGCCCTCCAGATAGAACGGCTGCGCCGCCTCGCGGATGGTCGCCGACTTCTCGGCAAACTGCGGCGGCTCGACCGTCGTCATCGGCTCCGGCTTCGGCCCCGCCGGAATCGCGCCAAAGTATTTCGTCAGCACCGGCATTGCATCTGCCGCCTTCACATCTCCCACCACCGCCACCACGATATTCCCCGGCACATAGTACTTCGCGTGGAAGGCCGCTGCCTCGGTCGCGTTCACCTGGCTGATCTCGCTCTCCCAGCCCAGCGTGGGCACGCGGTAGGGATGGGCCACATACGCGGTGGCCAAAAACTGCTCCACCATTGCGCCGATGGGGTTGGAGTCGGTGCGCATCCGCCGCTCCTCCTGCACCACGTCGCGCTCCTTGTAGAACTCGCGCGCCACCGGATGCGCAATCCGCCCGCTCTCCATGTACGCCCACAGCTCCAGCCGGTTCGACGGCATGCTCCAGAAGTACTGCGTCGAATCCTCCTCGGTCGAAGCGTTCAACCCCACCGCGCCGTTCTCCTCGGCCAGCTCCGCGAACTGGTTGGGCACCACAAACTTCTGCGCCGCCGCCTGCGCATCCTCAAAATTCTTCTTCAACTCCGCCAGCTTCGTCGCGTCCTGTCCCACGCGCTTGCGAACCTCCGCGTCGTACGCCGCGTATGCCGTCTCCACCTTGGCCAGCGCAATCTTCTCTGCCGCATAGTTTGTGGTGCCGATCTCGGTGGTCCCCTTGAACGCGATGTGCTCGAACATATGCGCCAGCCCGCTTGCGCCCTGCGGGTCGTCCGCCGATCCCACATCCACCAGCGTGTAGAAGCTGAACACCGGGGCCTCCGGCCGCTCGCAGACGATCAGCGTCAACCCATTGGGCAGCACCTTCACCGTCGTCCGCTTCTCGAATCCGGCGAGATACTGCGCATAGCCGCTGCTCGTCTGCGAGATGTTCTGCGCCCGCGCCGCCGCTCCCCAACCCATCGCCAACGCCAGCACAACGCCAACCACTCGACTCATCCGCACAGAATCCTCCCACAACAAACTCAATTCAGCTTGTTAACCATACCCGATCGATCTATCGAGCGGCCTAGGGGCAGCAACTCGGCTTTCCAATCCCAAACGTCCGTTTCACTCCGCGCCAAGCCCTCCGCAACCAGCCCTCCACCGCCTCTGCCTCCGCCTGGATCGCGCCCACCACCGCACTCAACATCTGCTGCCGCGTCCACGCGTTGCGCGCCGCGTTGATCCCGCTCCGCGCGCACTGGGCCGCGGCCTCCGCCCACGCGCCCGTCTCCACCGCGTGGATCATCCGCGGATAGCCCTCCAGCAGCCCCTCCGGCCCCAGGTTGTACGCCATATCCAGCAACGCCATCTTCACGCCGCCGGGCAGCGCGTCGTATCCCGCTAGATGTGCCCGCAGCGTCGCCTCAAATCCCGCCAGCACCGCGCTCAGCTTGGCGTCCATCACCGCCTGCGGCAGTTCCAGCGAGCTGGCCGCCCGGTAGAACGACGGCAGCTTGCCCATCGCCATCGCCTCCACGCGAGCAAACTCCGCCGCAATCTGCTGCGCCGTCGCCGCCGCGCCCCCTTCCGTCTGAAAGGGAAGCGCGCAGGCCGCCGCCGCACTGGGCAGCATCAGTCCCACCCCCACTGTTACCTTGCCCGCCGTGTCGCGGTACATCCACGGCACGCATCCCTCAAAGGTCTTCAACTGCGCCAGCGATTGATCGAAATAACCAGACATAATGGCGAAAGAGTAGCACGCCGCCGCCCGCTTTGCCTCGTCAATGAACAAAACCAGTGCGCATCAATCCGCGCTTTCCCGCAACATTTCCCGCTCCAGATGGTCTAATCTTGTAAGCCAGTTGGTGGGAACCGCCGTCTTAGCGGTCTGGCGGGATTCCAGCGTTCCCGATGTACTTTGTCTTTCCGTTGCCGCTTTGGCCCAAACCAGTCGGAACACAGGACCTATTTATGCGTGGAACATTCCTTTTTCGGCGTCTTCTTTGCTCCGCCGCAGTAGTTTTCGCTCTGGCCGCTGCCGTTCTTCCGGCCGCCTCGGCCGCGGGCCAGGGCCGCATTCCAAACGGCATCCCGGACCGCATCACCGCGGCAGTCTCCGATAGCAACCCGGTCGCGATTGCCAATTCGGTGCACCCCAATACGCTCCGTGCCACCGATCTCGGCCCCCTCCCCGCGGACACTCCGCTGGTTGGCATGTCGGTCCGTTTCCTTCCCAGCGCCGCGCAGCAGGCTGCGTTGGACCAGTTGCTCGCCGACCAGCAGGACCCCGCATCGCCGCGCTACCACCAGTGGCTCACGCCGCAGCAGTACGCCGCCCAGTTCGGCCTCAGCAGCGCAGACCTGGCCAAAATCACCGCCTGGCTCACAAGCCAGGGATTCACCGTCACCGGAGTCGCCCAGGGCGGGACCTTTGTCACCTTCGACGGCACTGTGGCCCAGGCCCAGACCGCCTTTTCGACCAGCATCCACAGCCTCTCGGTGAACGGCGAGACCCACTTCGCCAACGTCACCAACCTCAGTGTGCCCAGTGCGTTCGCCAGCGTGGTTGGCGCCGTCACCGGGCTGCATGACTTCCGCCTGAAGCCGCGCGTCCACACCAGCATCGTGAAGCCGCAGTTCACCTCCTCTCAGTCGGGCAACCACTTCCTCGCTCCCGGAGATGTCTACACCATCTACGACTCACAGCCGCTGATCAGCGCGGGGACCAACGGCAGCGGAATCGGAACGGGCGTCAACTGTCACAGTGTGCCTTCCGGAACCACGTGTGGCGACATCGCCGTCATGGGCGCGGTGGACATCAGCACGGCGGACATCGCCGCCTTTCGCAGCGCCTCCGGCCTCAGCACCAACCTTCCCACCACCGTGCATGCGGGCGCGGACCCCGGCGCACCCCACAACTGCTCCGCAAGCACCTCCAGCAACTGCCCTTCGCCCAACCTCGACGACCTTGGCGAGTCGGATCTTGATTTGGAGTGGTCCGGAGCAATGGCGCCCTCGGCCTCCATCCTCTTCGTCAACGGAGATGACATCTTCGCCAACTCCTTGACCTCTGCCATTGACCAGAACGTCGCCCCCATCATCACCATCAGCTACGGCGCCTGCGAAGCTGCCCAGGGCACCTCCGTTCTGAACTCGTATAACCAGCTCTTCAAACAGGCCAACACTCAGGGCCAGACCATCCTGGCCGCGGCTGGCGACTCTGGTGCCGCGGACTGCGATCCAGATACGGGAACATCGGCCGTCTCGGGCCTGGCCGTCGACTTTCCCGCCAGCTCGCCCAATGTCACCGCCATGGGCGGAACTCAGTTCAACGGCGACGCCGCGGCCACCGGCTCCGCTCCCGACTTTGCTGCCACCCAGTACTGGCTCGGAACCACTGGCTCCGATGTCATCAGTTCCGCCCGCTCCTACATCCCCGAGTCGGCATGGAACAATGCTACCTATGGAGGATTCGGGGGCGGGGGAGGCGGAGCCAGCTCCTTCTTCGCCAAGCCAGCCTGGCAGGTCGAAACCGGCGCCTCCGGCATGACCACCTCGGTCGCACCCGACGGCGCGCGCGATGTACCCGACCTCGCTCTGAACGCATCCGCCATCCACGACCCCTACCTCATCTGCACCGACGGCTCCTGCGGCAACGGATTCCGCATCGCCAGTGGCTCCGATGCGGGCGGCCTCAACGTCGCCGGAGGCACCTCCTGCGACGCGCCGGTCTTCAGCGGAATGCTTGCGCTGGTCGAGCAGAAGATCGGCTCGCGCATCGGGAACGCCAACCCCACCCTCTACGCCCTGGGCAACAATGCCACGTACTACAACACCACCGCCAGCAGCGTCTTCCACGATATAACCACCGGCAACAATGCCATGCCATGCGCCAAGGGATCGGTGGAATGCGCCAATGGCGGCACCATCGGCTACTCCGCCGCCACCGGCTACGATCTGGCCACAGGCTGGGGCAGCGTCGATGCCAACAACCTGGCCAATGACTGGAAATTGGTCACTCCGCTGGGCCTGGGATCGCTCGGCGCCAACCTCTCCTCCACCGCGCTCGTCGCATCCTCCACCACATCCTCGGCAACCAACGTCACCGCAGGCACCACGGTCACGCTCACCGCTACCGTCACAGGCTACAACTTGAATTTGGTCCCAGTGCCGAACTTCTCCATCAACCCGACTTCCAGCCCCACCACCCCCACCGGCACGGTGCAGTTCTACATTAACAATGTGGCCCTGGGCAGCCCGGTCGCGCTGGTCAGCGGGGTTGCCAGCGCCCCATACGCCACGACCTGCTCCGCCCCGGGTCAGCAGAGCGCCACCGCCGTCTACTCGGGTGACACAACCTACCAGAGTTCCGTCGGCCCTGGGCCGGCCGTCAATGGATCGGGGCAGTCGTCCGACGGCGGCTTCATTAATTCTCCGCTGATCATTACCGTCAACCTCATCGGTTCCACCTGCCCCTACTTCACGGTCGCCGGTCCCCTTGGCTCGGTCAGCGTCGCCTCGGGCGGCACCATCCCGTCTGTTCCCATCACCGCGACCTCCGTGAACGGCTTCACCGGTACGGTGGCCTTCTCGTACTCCGTGGTGTCTTCCTCTCAATACCTGCCCACGATCGGGCTCAGCCCACTCTCGGTCGCGCTCGCCGCCAACGGCACAGCCACCACCACGCTCACCCTCTCCGGCATCACGGCCGCCCTGCGCCTGCCCAACGCGCCCGGAACGGTCGATTCAGCAACGATGATTGCGCAGAGTTCGCGCCGAACTTCCCCCTGGACCCTCGCAGGTCCAGGCGCGGCCCTCGCCTGCCTTCTCCTGCTGGTGCTTCCGCGCCGCCGCCGTCTCGGTGGCCTGCTCCTGGTCGCCCTGTCGGTTGCGCTCGCCCTCGGAGCCACCGGATGCGGCGGAAGCAGCCAAGCCGGCCCACCCTCAACCACCACCAGCACCAACCCGTATGCAGGGACCTACGTTGTGACCGTCACCGGAACCTACACTGGCTCACCCGCCCTTCCGCCGCAGAGCACCACCGTGACCTATGTGATCAATTAGAGAACCTCGACAACGCGGATGTCACGCCGGATTCAGGGAACCGTCGCCGCATCCGCCACGCGCCGCAGCGCTGCCGGCAGTTCCGCGGCAGAGGCCACGAGCGCATCCGGAGGCGCCGCGGCCAGACTCTGCGGAGAGAGCCCGTAGCTGCACCCGATCGACCGCGCGCCGCAGTTCCGCGCCGTCAGGATGTCCACCTCCGAGTCGCCGATCATCACCGTCTCGCCCGCCGTAATCGCCGCCGCCGCGCCCTCCAGCGCCGAAGCCTCGGCCATCAGCGTCCGCAGCCCCGCCGGGTCCGGCTTCTTGGTGTGGAAGCTGTTGCCGCCGTAGACCTGGAAGAAGAATCGGTCCAGCCCGAAGTGCGCGCATATCTCGCGCGACACCCCCACCGGCTTATTGGTCAGCACCGCCATCGCCATCCCGGGCCACTCCGCGCGCATCGCCTCCAGCGCCTCCGCCACGCCCGCGTACACAGTGGTGAAGTCCAGCTTATGCACGCGGTAGTGCGCCAGGAAGTACTCCAGCGCCTCGTTCACGTACCGCTCGTCGTGGACGTCGCCCTCGGGATCGCCCAGCGCCCGCCGCACCAGCATCGTCGCCCCGTCGCCGATGTAGCCCAGCAGCACGGCGTGCGGCAGTTCCGGCTTGCCCAGATGCGCCAGCATTGCGTTGATTGAGTTCGCCAAATCAACCTGCGAGTCGATCAGCGTGCCATCCAGATCGAAGACCACCAGCCGTGGAACCATAGCTCAATTCTACCGGCTCTTTACCGCCGTAGTTCTCAACCATCAACCATCAACGGACAACGGACAACGGACAACTACTTCCCCATTCCCAGCGCCTGCAGGATCGCCGGATCGAAGACGATCCCCGCACTCGTCTTGTTTGCCAGTCCAAAGTTGCCGTCGTAGTCCCACATCGCCCAGCCGATCTGCCGCGACTCCAGCGCCGTCCGCGTGTCGTTGATCCACGCCGCCCTCATCTTCGGGTCGGAGTGGTCCTTGAACGCGCCGAACTCGCCGCAGTACAGCGGCACATTGCGCTCCGCGGCCCACCGCGCAATCGCGTCCACCTCCGTCTGCACCCGCGCCGGGCCCCACTGGTCCTCGCCGTAACGCTCCACTTCCAGCCGCACCCGCTCGTCCGGCTCCTGGTTCAGCACCGGCTGGATGTTCTGCGGCGTCGAAGGGTAGGGAACGCCGTGCAGGAACGCCCACGACGTCGTCGACCAGGTCGCGCCCTGGTGCGTGAACCACATCGGATCGTAGTCGTGGAAGGTATAGATCACGTTCTCGTCCTTCACCGGCTCCATCGCCAGCAGCCCGTCCTGGTGTCCCCACGCCGCCGCCGTCGCAATGATGGTGTGCCGCGGCGCCACGCGCCGGATCATCGCCACCGCGCGGTCCTGGATTCCCTCCCAGCGGTACAGATCGTCCATCGACGGCTCGTTCAGCACCTCGAAGAACACGCGCTCCGGGTCCGTCTTCGCATAGTGCGCCGCAAAGTTCAGCCAGAACGCGTACAGGTTCGACGCGCCGTCGTCGCCGCGCGTCAGCGCCGCCTTCCAGTCCTCCTCGGCGTGGATGTCCAGCAGCACGTTCAGCCCCGCGTCCAGCAGTTGGCCAACCGTCTTGTCCAGTGAGGCCATCGGCCCATCGCGCAGCGTTCCCGTCTTCGGGCTGGCGATCAGTAGCGCCGGGTTGATGCTCAGCCGCACATGGTCGAATCCCGCCGCCTTCAGCGCGCGCATGTCTGCCACCGACATATACGCGTTCAGCCGCGCCTGCGAGATCTCCCGCGTCTGCGCATAAAAACTGCTCAGGTTCACGCCGCGCTTCAGATGCTCCGCCCGCTGGAACGCAATCCCCTTTCCCGCCTGCGCCTGCGCCCCGCAAGCCATCCCAACAAAAACCACCGCCGCAACCAGCCACTTCATTCGACTCTTCATTGGCCTACCCCATTTTGTTTGTCATTCCCGCTTCTTTGTTTGTCATTCCCGAAGGGAATCTGCTTTTGTCTTTTTTGTCCGTCATCCTGAGCGCGTCTTTCGAGCGCGAAGGACCCCGATGAAGTCCGCCCAACCACAACCGCCCGGACCTTTCTCCCAATCAATTCAGCTCTTGCCTTTGCGCGTGCTGCATAAGCTCTGCATGATGCACATCCACCTTACTCCTCAAACCCCCGGTTCCACCCGCGAATCACGCGCGTCTCCTTCTCCCACCCCAGCACGCTGACGCTCCCCGTCCCCAGCGCGAAGAGGCTCCCATCGCGCGCCTCCAGCCCAATCCACCGCGCCGCCAGTATCCGCAGAATATGTGCGTGAGCAAACAGCGCAACCCGCACAACATCGTCCGTCGGGTGCCCCATAGCCTGCCCTGAACTCGTCGAAGGGTCTCGATTCTGAGACATGGGTCCGCCACCGGCGGACAGCGCCCGCGCAATCGCGCCATCGGCCCGCGCGCCCACCTGCTCCACCGTCTCGCCCCCTACGATCGTGTCCTTCCACACACTCCAGCCGGGAATCTCCGCCTGGATCTCCTGCGACGTTCTGCCCTCATACACGCCGTAGTCCCACTCCCGCAGCCCCTCGTCCACCACCGCGACGCCGCCAAAACCGGCGATCTCACAGGTCTCCTTCGCCCTCAGTAGCGGACTGCAGCGCACGGCGGCAAACTTCGTTCCTGCCAGGGCCTTCCCCAGCGCTGCCGCCTGTCTCCGCCCATTCACGGTCAGCGGAAGGTCGGTCCGGCCCGTGTGCCTGCCCTCCGCGCTCCACGTCGTCTCCCCATGCCGAATCAGCCAAAGCTCCGTCACGCCGCCCCCTTTCGCGCTGCTCCTCCGAATACCTTATCCTAAAGAGATGGACTTCCAGCTCGCCACCACCTATACGCCGCAAGGCGACCAGCCCCGCGCCATCGGCGAGTTGGTGGCCGGTCTCGCGGCAGGTGAAAAAGACCAGGTCCTGCTCGGCGTCACCGGCTCCGGCAAGACCTTCACCATGGCCAGGATCATCGCAGAGGTGCAGCGCCCCGCCCTCATCCTGGCCCACAACAAGACCCTGGCCGCCCAGCTCTACCACGAGTTCAAACAGTTTTTTCCCAGGAACGCCGTTGAATATTTTGTTTCTTACTATGACTACTACCAGCCCGAGGCATATATTCCCGCCGGCGATATATTCATCGAAAAAGAGGCAACCGTCAATGAAGAATTGGACAAACTCCGCCTCTCGGCAACGCGCAGCCTCTTCGAGCGCCGCGACGCGATTATCGTTTCCTCGGTCAGCTGTATCTATGGTCTCGGTTCGCCCGAGGCCTACTACGGAATGCTTCTGCTGCTGGAGCGCGGGCAGAAGATCAAGCGCGAGGAAATCACCAAGAAATTGGTTGAAATTCTCTACGACCGCAACGACGTAGACTTTCGTCGCGGGACATTCCGCGTCCGCGGGGACATCATCGAGATATACCCAACCTACGACGAAAATGCCTACCGCATTGAGTTGTTCGGCGATGAGATCGATTCGCTCTCGCAGATCGACCCGCTCTTCGGCACTGTGCGACAGAAATATTCGCGACTTCCGATCTATCCCAAGTCGCATTATGTAGTTCAACCGGAACGCAAGCTTGCCGCCACGGATTCCATTATCGCGGAATTGGAGGTCTGGGAAAAAGAACTGGAGCAACAAGGCCGTTTAGTGGAGTCGCAAAGAATTCACCAGCGGACCCGGTACGACCTGGAGATGATTAAGTCGGTTGGTTATTGCCACGGCATCGAGAACTACTCCCGCCACTTCTCCGGCCGGCAGCCAGGCGAGCCGCCACCGACTCTGATCGACTACTTTCCGCGCGACTTCCTCCTCTTCATCGACGAGTCGCACGTCACCATTCCGCAGCTTCACGGCATGTGGCACGGCGACCGCTCGCGTAAGCAGAACCTTGTGGATTACGGCTTCCGCCTGCCCTCCGCGATGGACAACCGCCCGCTGAAGTTCGAGGAGTTCGAGAGTCGCACCGGCCAGATTATCTATGTCTCCGCCACGCCCGGCCCCTACGAACTCACTAAATCCTCCGGTGTCGTGGTGGAACAGATCATTCGTCCCACCGGACTTGTCGATCCGCAGGTGGAAGTCCGGCCCGTCAAGGGACAAATCGACGATTTATTGGCGGAGATTCGCACGCGCGCGCAAATCAACCAGCGCGTGCTGGTAACTACACTGACGAAACGGATGGCCGAGGACCTGGCCAACTACTACACCGAAGTCGGCGTGCGCTGCCGCTACATGCACTCCGAGATAGAGACCATCGAACGGATTAAACTACTCCGCGACCTGCGCAAGGGGGAGTTCGATGTACTAATCGGGATCAACCTGCTCCGCGAGGGGCTCGACCTGCCCGAAGTCTCACTGGTTGCTATTCTCGACGCCGACAAGGAGGGCTTCCTGCGCTCGCAGGGATCGCTCATCCAGACCATCGGCCGCGCCGCGCGCCACGTCGAGGGCCGCGCCATTCTCTACGCCGACAAGAGCACCGACTCCATGCGTCGCGCCATCGACGAGACCGACCGCCGGCGCGAGAAGCAGGTCGCCTTCAACGAGGAGAACGGCATCACTCCGCAGTCCATCGTTCGCCCGCTGGAGATGGGCCTGGCCGGAATCATGAAGGCCGACTACATCGACCTTACCGACGAGGCGGAAGGCATCCCCGAGTTCGCAACGCAGGCAGAACTCGAAAGCTACATCGAAAAGCTGGAGTCCGACATGCGCGAGGCAGCCAGGAAGTTCGAGTTCGAGAAGGCCGTCAAGCTGCGCGACACCGTCAAGGAGCTGCGCACGAAGGAGTTCCTCTTCAGCTAGAACTCGATGCCGCGCTGGGCGAGAATGCCGCGCTGGTAGGCGTGCTTCACCTCGCGCATCTCGGTGACCGTGTCGGCGAGTTCGACCAGCAGCGGATGCGCATTGCGGCCGGTGAGGATGACGTGCACCATCTCCGGCTTGCGGCGCAGGACCTCTGCGATGGCTTCGGGCGAGAGCATCTTGTAGCCGATGGCGTAGTTGATCTCGTCGAGTACGACCAGGTCCCAATCGCCGGAGAGAATGGCGGCGGCAGCCTCGGCCCATGCGGCCTCCACCAGGCGGATGTCTTCGGGGTCGGTCTCCGCGCCGCCGACCTTGACGAAGCCGCGGCCAAGCTGCCGAATGACGAAGTTCTGCGTGGAGCCGTCACCCCGCTCTGGGTCTTCGTAAATCTTCGACGTGTTGAGAGCTTCGGCGGCATCTAGCTCGCCGTAGTGCCACGAGCCTTTGAGGAACTGGAGGATGAGGACGCGCATGCCGTTGCCGGCGGCGCGCAGTGCGGTGCCCAGCGCGGCGGTGGTCTTGCCCTTGCCGGGGCCGGTGTTGATCAGAATGAGGCCGCGGCGAGCAGCTTCGGGAGTGGTTGTGGAGTCCGGCATAGGTTTAGTGTAGCGAGGTTAGCGGGTCAGTGTCCGGAATGGTAGGGATGGCCGGCGAGAATGGTCAGCGCGCGGTAGATCTGCTCGGCCAGCACCGCGCGGGCGAGCTCGTGTGGCAGCGTGATGGCTCCAAACGAGAGCAACAGGCCGGCGCGCGCACGGGCTGCGGCGGACCAGCCGTCGGCCGGACCGATGGCCAGCACCAGCGACTGCGTGCCGTTGTCGCGCAGGCGACCAATCTGCGCTGCGAAGTCTTCCGAGGAGAGATGCCTGCCCCGGCTGTCGAGCAGGATGAGGACGGGCACAGTACGGGCGGCCTGGCGATCCAGCCATGCGAGCAGCGCGGCCTCGGAGCCGTACGCCTGGGCCTCGCAGGGGAGGAAGCGCGAGGCGCGGGCAAGGAAATCCGCCGCCAATGTAGCGGCAGCGCCGGACTTGGCGCGCGAGCGGGATGGGGAGATGGCCGCGAGGATAAGCTTCACCCTATGAGGGTACTGCAAGATGTAAAAGAAAAGCACCCTGGGGAATATGGATTATTGGATAATAGCTCCGCAAATCATAAAGCAAGCCTGTCGCCAAACAGGACACAATGCACGCAGGTGATTGTAAACATTGGGTTAAAAAGTCAATTCGGAGCCGCCTCACCCCCGCTTACTTTGGAGGGAAAATTGCTGGTATATATTCATATACCGAAGTTGTGTGTTGTAGCTGGATTGGCTGTTACTCCGCCATTGGCGGGGTGCGGTCGAAAGGTTGACGGGGGTTAGCAAATGAAGAGGATTGAAATGATGATTATGCCAACTATGCGTCGCGTGGGTATCGCACTCGTATTTGCTCTAGCACTGAGTACGGCCAGGGCTGCCGATGTCAACGGCCGTATCAAGGGCACGGTCACCGATCCAGCGGGCGCGGTTGTGGTCAAGGCCACGGTTGTGGCTACGAACACCGCGACGGGCGTTAAATTCGTTACGACGTCCCAGGCTGATGGCGGCTATCTTTTTGCGCAACTGCCGATCGGCACATACAGCATTGCAGTGACAGCTACAGGTTTTAAGACCTTTTCAGCGACGGGCATCGTTCTGAATATCGATCAGGAGTATGTCGAGCCGGTGAAACTGTCTGTGGGGAACGCGTCCGAGACCATCGAGGTCCATGCGGACACTGTTCAGGTGGACACCACGGACATGCAGCTTAGCAACATTGTGGACTCGTCCCAGATGGTCGAGTTACCACTGATTAACCGGGCTTTTACCAATCTCGAGATCACTCTGCCGGGCGTCCAGCCTACGGACACTCGTTTTCCCGGCACCTACTCCGTCAGCGGCGCGCAGGCCCAGCAATCGGAGTACCTGATCAACGGAGCCGACACCAACGACATTGCCCTGAATGACATCGTTTTAACGCCGAACCTGGACGCCATCGATCAGTTCAACCTGCTTGATGGCCCGCTCAACGCCGAGTATGATCGTAACTCCGGCGGCATCGTCAGCGCTACCATCAAGCAGGGCACGAACCAGTTTCACGGCGATGTTTTCGAGTTCTACCGCGATACCTTCCTCAACACACAAAACTTCCTGCAAAAAACCTATAGCAACGGCGCACTCACCTCAACTGTCAGTCCCTTCCACCAGAACATCTTTGGCGGCACGATCGGGGGGCCCGTCCTCAGGAACAAGCTCCATTTCTTCGCCGCTTATCAGGGAACCCGAGAGAGTATTCCGCAAAACGCTAGCCCGGTTCAGGTGTATAACTCGGCCATGCTCGGCGGCAACTTCAGTGCCGATATCACCGGAACCGGTCCCAATGGCGCGACGACCTTCAGCACCAATCCGATCCCGGCCTCCATCACCATTCCGGGGTGCGTTGCCGGCTCGACATGGGCCACGTGCCTTGGCTTGCTGCACGGAGTTGTCCCCGCTGCATCGCTCAATTCTACGGCCGTGGCAGTTGCCAAGACGTACGTCCCGGCAGCGAATAGCGGAACCTTTGGCTACGGGTTTAACGCAACTACGCAAGAGAGTGTAGACCAGTACATCGGTCGCGTAGACTACAACCTTGATCCCAAGAACCAGATCACCCTGCTTGGTCTCTATCAGAAGTTTGTCGACAGCGAAACCCTCCCATTCAGCGGCGCAGATATCCCCGGCTTTGGCGACGGCAACATTGAGCACACTCAGCAGTGGACCCTGGATTACGTTCGCCAGATGAGTTCCAGCGCGGTCAACGATTTCGCGGCGCACTATACCCGCTTCAACTTCGATGCGGACAAGCCGCAGCAGGTCGTCCTACCCAGCAGCGCGGGCTTTTCCATTACACCGGAAGATCCGGCTGGCGCAACCCTCCCATACATGAACGTCGCAGGCTATTTCTCGCTCGGAGGCAACACCAGTGGACCTCAGCCGCGCATCGACCAGGTGATCCAGGCGGGCGACACCGTCTCCAAGGTAATCGGCGCCCACTCGCTCAAGTTCGGGTATGACGGTCGCCGGTTCAACGTCTCGAATATCTTCGATTCCAGTAATAGTGGCAATTACAATTATCAAGGCGCCGGCAGCTACTCCACCGGCGATCCGGGGCTTGACTTCCTGCTCGGCATCCCAGACACCTACCTGCAGTCCCCAAACGGAGCCATTCAGGCCGATGCCTTCCTGAATTACATCTTTGCGCAGGACACCTGGAAGATTACGAACGACTTCACACTCGACTATGGTCTTGGCTACTCGATCGACACGCCGCTGCGCAATCACCAGTACGCTGGCGAGGCCGTATCCTGCTTCATCGTCGGCGAACAATCCACCGTTTTCCCCAGCGCGCCCAAGAACATGGTTTTCCCGGGCGATCCAGGCTGCACCGATTCTGCCCAGGCTTATACCCACCATAACGAGTTTGGTCCCCGCATCGGCTTCGCGTGGGCTCCCGATCTCGGGCGTATCTCCGGTGCGCCGGGCAAGTTCTCCGTCCGCGGCGGCTTCGGCATCTACTACAACCGTAGTGAGGAAGAGAGCGCTCTTCAGACTCTCAATATGCCGCCCTTCGGCTTCACCAGCGGCGGCGCGGCCGACTTTGGCGGTTCGCCTCAGTTTGTCAATCCATTCGCCGATATCAACAATGGGAAAACAACCGGGACCGGAGGCACGGCGGGTGCAGCGTCAGAGCCCAATCGCTTCCCCTACACCTTCCCGGTCAAGGGACAGAGTCCGCCTTTTCCATCCTCGATCTTCAATATCAGTTCCTTCGATTCCACGTTCCGAGCTCCTTACTCGGAAAACTTTCAGCTTTCGATCGAACGCGAACTTCCCTCCAAGATAATAGCCCGCCTTGGCTACGTCGGTTCCCTCGGGCGACGCGAGCAAATTACCCCTGAGGGTAACTACGAAACCGCCGCGGGACACGCTGCCTGCCTGGCCAATCCTACGTGCGTGGCCAAGCGCAACACCCAGGCCCTGAGCTTCCCCCAAAATACGATTGGCGGCAGCGCTGTGATCGCAGAGGAGGGTGAAGTCAGCTCCGGGGGGGCTTCGAACTACAACTCGCTGCAGGCGAGCCTGACCAAGGGCATGACGCACGGCTTGCAGTTCCAGTTGAGCTACACCTACGCACATGCGATGGATAACGGTTCAAGCTTCGAAAACTCTGGGTTTGGCGGATTTGGGCTTGCCGGCGCTACCCGAGGCTACAACCAGTACGTCAAGTCGCTCAACTATGGCGATTCCTCCTACGACGTCCGTCATAATTTCATCTTCTCACCCGTTTATACCGTTCCCATCCTGCACGGGCAGAGCGCCTTGTCGCCTCTCAATCTCGCGCTTTCAGGGTGGCAGATCAGCGGCATTATGCAACTGTCGAGCGGCGAACCGTATGATATTGCTTATAACTTTGGCACCTCTCACTCCCTTTACTGCTCCGTCGCCCTGTCGTTCTACAACTGCCCCGACATTCCCGAGCAGACTGCTCCTCTGGTGAAACAGAACCTGAAGGCCCGTAATTCCAGCGGCAATAGTCCCTACTTCTCTCCGGCCAGTTTCGCGGCTGAACCGATTGGCTCCTTTGGTAACATTCACCGCAACCCCTATCATGGCCCGGGGATCAACAACACGAACCTGATCTTGGCGAAGAACTTCAATCTTTCGTCAGACCGTCCGCTTCGCCTCCAACTCCGTTTGGAAAGCGACAATGTCTTCAACCACACTCAGTTCAACCTTCCCGACAGCAACTTTGCCGATGGTACCTTCGGCCAGATCCTCTCGGCCAGGTCCGCTCGCCAAACACAACTGGGTGCTAAGATCTACTTCTAGGCCGCCAGCAACGACGGCGCATTAAAAGGCGAAGAGCTCAGCTCTTCGCCTTTTTCTCTTGCCAGACATTCTGGGAAGATCATTTAGCAGGCTTGTTGGATTTCTTCGCGACCGGCTTCTTAGCTGATTTCGCAGAAGTATTACGAATTGTCTTCTTCGCCAGGGACACGGTCTTCGCTGCGGTAGTCTTCCGCGGCGTGAGCGCGGCAATGGCGCTCTTCTTCGAGCTTTTGACCCGCGTCGCGGCGATCTTTGCCTTCAGCTCGGCGTTGAGCGCGGCGATACTGATGGTGGTGGCGGACTTGCGCAGGCGTTCCAGGCCGTAGAAGGCGCGCTTCTCCGCGGAGAAGACGTGGACGATGAAGTCGACGTAGTCCATGAGTATCCACTCGGCCTGGCGGCGACCTTCGATGGAGTTGGGGGTGGCGCCGAAGTCGCGCTTGAGGCGCAGCTCAATCTCATCGGTGATGGCGACGTTCTGGCGCTGGTTGGCTCCGTTGCAGATGAGGAAATAGTCGGTGAGGCCGCTCTCGGAGGGGTCGAGGGCGAGGATGCGGACGTCTTCGGCCTTTTTGTCTTCGCAGGCTGCCGCCGCCGCCAGCAGCAGTTGATAGCTTTCGGTTGAGGGCATGGACCTCCTTGAGACCATGGTATCGGGTTGCGGCGGTCAGCGTCCATTGCGGTACTGCCGAACCTGATTTCACGCGACGATTGTGCAAGGAGGTTTTCCACGGGGAAAACCACGCAAACTTTCTTTGCACCTGGAATTGCCTACGGCGAAACCGCTCCATCGCGGCCTGCAGGAAGTGACGCAGGGCCGCGGCAGAGGAGATGAATTCCGGCTACTTCAGAGTTTTCACAAACGCCGCAATGGCAGCAGCCTGCGCCGGGGTCAGCGTGCTCATCGGCTTGATGTGGGGCGCCTTGGCTTCGCCCCCCTTGGTCAGTACGTCGCTCACCTTAGCCGAGCCGGAGATCTTGGGGAAGGCGGGCGGCTTACCCTGTCCCTGATCGCCGTGGCACATGGCGCACTTTGTCTTGTACAGCGCGCTACCATCCTGCGCGGGGGCCTGCATCCAGGCCAGCATGGAGACGGAGGCCAGGAGTACGGGTGCAATGCGGAGTTTCATGATTCACCTCATTGTTGAAATGTTGAAGCTGCGTTTTGTGCTTACAAGTTACTCTACTGCCGGCCCGCCTTCAGGTTTCTTCTCAGCGATGTTCCCCGCGGTTGGATCGGGTCCCGCATCAGCCTCTGCATCAGCCTCCGCAAGGGTCTGGGTGTCCAACTCGTGCTCATGCTTATAGTGCTCGACGGACATCTTTCCGTCGCGCCAGGCCCAGTTCATGGGATAGACATCGGGATCGAAGAAGACCTGGTAGAAGTGCCAGACCAGAATTGCCAGCGTCGCCAGGACCGCTTCGTAGAAGTGTACCGCGGTTGCCGCACCCAGCCACCAGCCCGCCAGCAGGTTGCCGACCGAAACCCTGGCCCACAGCATGATTCCGGTGATGGCCATGAGCGCGGTGCCCCAGACCAGCGCCCAGTACTCCGCTTTCTCGGCGTAGCTGAAGCGACCGAACTTCGGCTTTTCCTTGCGCAGGCCGAGGTAGAAGAGCATCGTCCCCCAGGCATCGAGCGCGTCCTTCGGCGTGGGCAGCAGGTTGCGGACCAGCTTCCTGCCGTCGCGGGTGAATGCGACGTAGAAGACGTGATAGATGCCGTCGCCGATCAGCAGCACGCCGGCGACGCGGTGAATGATGCCGCGCCATCGCTCGCCCAGGCCGAGAGCGACGGCGAACCACGAGTCGGGATACTTCAGCGCGAAGCCGGTGACGACCAGGACGAAGAAACTGGTGAGCAGGACCAGGTGCTGCCAACGCTGGTTCCGCGTCATGCGCAGCACGCTGCGACCCACCGCTCTGCGCCGGGCGATGGCCTTGGCGCGCCACAGGACCGCGTTGTGCACGAACATCGCTCCAATGACCAGCAAGATCAGCGGAAGATAGAACCAGCGGATCCAGCGCACCGCGAGCGTGCCCTTGTCCATGGTCCGTCCGCCCACCACGTCGACGTGCACCTTGTTGAGCGTGAACTTCTGCGTGACTCCCTTGTGGCACTGGCCGCAGGTGGCGTCCAGGTTCGCGGGATTGATGGTGGAGCGCGGATCGCTGGAGGGCAGAATGTCGTGCACTCCGTGGCAACTGGCGCAGTTGGCCACCACCAGCGAACCGCCCTGCGACGCCAGCCCGTGGTAGCTGTCCAGGTAGGTTGAGACGCGGTTCCCCGGCACGTCGAACTCCTGCGTCAGCCGCACCCCCTGATGACAGCGCGTGCAGGCGGCGCTCGACAGGTCCTGGCCGGAGACCGAGGAGTTCGGATTGGAGGTCGCCATGATGGTGTGGATGCCGTGGCAGTCCGTGCAGACCGGCGCCAGCCAGTTGCCGCGCAGGACCGCCTGCCCGTGAATGCTCTGCATGTAGACGCTCTGCACCTGGCCGTGGCACTTGCCGCAGGTGGCGGGAACGTTGAACTTGTTGATCGGCGAGCGGGCGTCGTTGGCGGCAAGAATCTCATGCGAGCCATGGCAGTCCGTGCAGACCGCGGCGGTCTGCGAACCGTTCTGCACCGCGTGTCCGTGGACGCTGTCCTGGTAGGCCACAAAGACCTGCGAGCTGCCTCCGGTCGACTGCATCAAAAACTTCTGCCCGTGGCATGTGCCGCAGGTTGCAGGAATGTTGGCGTGGCTCACCGGCGACTTGGGATCGCTGGCGGGCAGAACTGAGTGCGCGTCGCCGTGGCAATCGACGCAGGTGGCGGGCGATCCTCCGGGCCTCTTCGCGGTGGCGTGGAAGCTGTGCTGATACGCGGCCTGCTCGCCGGCGTGGCACTGGGCGCAGGCGATCTTTGCGGGAGTCGTCGCGTGCGGCGAGGACTTCACGTCTTTGTGGCAGTCCACGCAGGAGAACATTGCGCCGTGGATGGACTGCTTGAACTTGCCGGCATCGACGGTAAGGCTGACCGTCCTGCCGTCTGCGCCGGTGGTGGTGAGCGTGGGATCGGCGTGGCAGGCGAGGCACTCCTCGTCCTTCGGCTTGTGCTGGGCGCGGGCGAGCGAGGTCCAAGAGAGCAGGAGGACGAGCATCGCCAGCGCACAGCACCTCGCAGCAGCATTTCTGCCGCGCATCGTACACGTCCGCCGAACCGACTTCGCCGTACCTGCCATTCCGATGTGAGCTCAACCAGTAATGTATCTCATTCCTACTGGTTGAGGCAGCAACGTTCCGCGTCTTCTTCGGCGGGCCCTTAACGGGGAAGGCTGTCGGAGGCGGCACGGATGCGCTCGAGGAGTCTGTCGGCGCGATCGAGAGGCAGCGAGC
>Ga0326727_10002898_pt1 | contig 56627 bp, 51 predicted proteins | sample MB2enrmetagenome_FD_207643 | JGI IMG/M metagenome (GOLD analysis project Ga0326727, IMG submission 207643) | Lab enriched peat soil microbial communities from McLean, Ithaca, NY, United States - MB29MY | ecosystem: Environmental > Terrestrial > Soil > Wetlands > Peat | place: USA: New York... | reverse complement strand
CGGCGGGCGTGCGCGTCAACGTGATTTCGCCGGGCCCCATCGACGATACGGAAGGGATGCGGAGGCTCGCTCCCACCGAAGACCTGCGGAAACAGACGATAGCCACCGTCCCGCTGGGGCGCTTTGGAACGAAGGATGAAATCGCCGACCTGGCGCTGTTCCTTTGCTCGGATGCGGCCGAGTACATCACCGGCGCGATCTGCGTCTGCGACGGCGGCCAGTCGCTGCTGCGGTCGCGCAACCTGTTTCCGCCGGCGCGGGGCTGAAGCCGGGCTCCAGCCCGCTCCAGGCAATCAGGTCAAGCCGGCGAAGGAACCGGAGGCCGGCGACGGCCTGTTCCGGGAAGCCTTATCCGTGACTCGATCATTTTCCCGGGGAGCGCCGCGGCCGCTTCCTTCCTCGGAATACAGAAGAGTCTCGATCTCATCGATTCGTTTGCCGGCGTCGTTGTAACCAATGTCAATCAGAGCACTCGTGTACTTGGATGTGAACAGCAAGTAACTCATCAGATCCGAACACGAGGCCGCATCACGCCCCAGACTGTTCACAAAGTACTGGATCAGATAGGGCATGTCTTTCTGGTGCTGCTCGGCCAGTTGCGACAAGTCGATCGAAGGCGTGATGAGAAGTGATTGCAAAGGGTGCATCTTTTCACAACCGTCAATACCGGACTGGCTGATCCGGCCGCTACTGAGCAACTGGTTCAATCGCTCAAGATGCTCGATGTCGGTAGTGAGATGATCCAGGAACATCACATTGAAAAGGACTCCCATGACTTGCGCCAGCGAAGGATCCCTCTCATCCGTCGATTCTTCCTGGTGTTCGAGCTTTTCGCAGCGCACCCCGATAGCCAGAATCTTCTCCGCCCCCAGACGTATGATCGGGCTCAGCGGTTGTTGAAGACGCACACAACCATCGCCGAAAAAAGCTGCGCCTCTCGCTGTTTGAAGCCTTACAGGCTGAAAGACCAACGGAATAGCGGCCGACGCGCAAATATGGTCGACGGTGATCTTCGTGACCAGCGTCACTCGCCGGCTTCGGTTCCACACAGGGTGTCCCTTTTTTCCCTGGAGGAACAGATAACTCTTTCCTGAGCTGTAGTTGGTCGCGGAAATCGCAAGGGCGTAAACATGCCCCTGCTTGATGTTGAGGTCGATTCGGTCACAATGCAAGTGCCTGCCGAGAAAGCGCTGCAAAGGAGTGGCGTCTAATAGAGAATGGGCGTTGCCTCCTCCAAGGATTCCTCCAAAAGAAAGGTCCATGATCCAGGTAAGAGAATTACGAACCTGCGACAGGCCATCACAGTGAAAGATGTCCGAAGGCCTGAGACCCGACCAGAGCTTTGCAAGAGTCTTCGTCACCAGGGGAAAATCGTCGCTACCCGCGGCCAGGGCACAGCCATTAATTGCTCCGGCGGACGAGCCTCCTATTATCGGAAAGGGATTGCCTTTCGATTGAACCCGCTTGATTTCGCCGATGCGCTTGAGAACACCGGCTTGATAAGCGCCGCGGGCGCCTCCGCCTGTCATCACTAAGCCAAGCATCTGTTTCACTTTTTTACCGCCCTTGGGAGTATCGCACACGGGGCACGGTCCGAGCGTCGGAGGTGGGTCAATTCGGACCGGTGGGCCACACCGGACCGTGTCAAAGACGCGCCCGCCGTAGTAATTGACAGCGGCCCGCTCCGTTGAAGACGCCGCTCCCTCACGGTCGCGGTTCTGTGCGGGCTGCTGCGCAAGGAACCGCGCGCGTGATCGAGCGGCAACGTCTTCATCACCCAGGGTGGGCCGCAGGCCCATGCGGCACCCCCTGACGGTCGCGGCTCAGTCAAGATTGTTTGGGTTTCGAGGCAGTTGCCGATCGGCGGTTGCGGCCAAACTTTTCGTGGCTCGGCGCCCAGTCGTCGGACGCAATCGCTCCGGCCGGCGAGATCTCGTCCGCCAGCACCGCCCCGCCGATGATCTCGGCCAGCTTGTTTACCTTTCCCATGCCGTAGCAGCCGAGGATTTCGAGGCACTCGCGCTGGGTGGGCAAACCCGTGCCGCCTCCATGACTCGCCACGATGAGTGACGGAATCGTGATTGTAACCTACAAATCCCCCGTGGAGGTCACCTCAGCGAACACACTCCCGGCCGAAGACCCGGCGACATCGGCCGCGTTCTGGCCGGTTGCAATGAACACCGCGGTGATGCCGCTGGCCGATTGCAAATCGTTGTTGTTGGCTCCCGACATCAACGCGCCGACGTTCGCCACAGCGTAGTTGTGGACGAGCCTCTCCGGCTCCGTCCGCGGGGACTCTTTCAGTACTCCGCGCGGAATGGCCGCTTCGGCCGTGACCCGCTTGCCTCTCGTCCGCATGACGTTCACGTAGGAAGCTTTCTTGCCGGTGGCGAAGCTGGATTCCAGAAAGAAGTCCTCGATGCCTTCCGCGTGTTCGAGGATCCACTTCGAGGCTGCGAACGTGGCACGAACCACCATGTTCCGGCCCGCGGCATCGCCCGTCGTGAAGGTGAACCGTGCGGCGTCGTGAAGGTCGCCGTTTCGGCCGAGTCCATGCGGCGTGCCCCCGTTCTTGTCCTCCGCGACAACCGCAGGCAGACGAACTGGATGGCGATTCGAGATTTGCGGACCATTAAGTTTGCTTTAGGTGGTATAATTTCTTTCGGACCTGGACTGCGTTATGATGCCGTGCCGAATTTCGGGGATGCGCCTTCCCACACCGGTCTTGGATGCGATCGGCCTTTCGAATCAGCAGGTTCCTGGGGGAAGGCTGCCGGCGTATCTCTCTTGGCAGTTGTTTTGTGCGCGCCGGCCTCGCGATCCCCAGCACGGCGGCGCCAGAACATGTCTGGTCGCCGCGGTGCGTCCCAGCCATTCCGAGGCGCGGCATCGCCAGGCATGTCGAGGGCAACGGGAGGAGAACAAATGACAGAAAACCGCCCAACTCTAAGTGAAGAACGGATCGCTTATCTCGAGGGACTGGTCAGCCAGGCCAGGAGTGCCGTCGCCGCCTTTGCAACGTTCAGCCAGGACGACGTGGATCGGATCGTCAGGCCGATGGTAATCGCCGGGATGGAGCAGGCTGCACACCTGGCTCGACTGGCGTTTGAGGAAACCCGGCTCGGCGTTCTCGAGGACAAGGCCATAAAGAACATGGTGGCCACCGAGTTTGTCTACAACTACGTTAGGGATAAACGCACCGTCGGCATCCTTCGCGAGTTCCCGGAACGCGGCTTGATAGAGGTGGCTGAGCCGATCGGCATCGTCTTCTCGATCGCACCAATTACCAATCCGACGGCGACGATTCTTTTCAAGTGCATTATGGCCATCAAAACGCGAAACGCGTTCATCTTCAGTCCTCATCCTAGAGCGTGGAACTGTAGTCGCGCCGCCACCGGGATCATGTATGAGGCGGCGCTGAAACACGGCGCGCCCGCGGGCGTTTTCACCTGCGTGGAATCGCCCACCCTGGCAGACAACGCTTACCTGATGCACCACAAAGACGTGTCGCTGATCGATGCAACCGGCGGGCGCGGCGTGGTTCGAGCCGCCTACAGCTCCGGCAAGCCCGCCCTGGGGGTGGGGCCGGGAAACACGCCGGTCTACCTGGAAAAAACGGCGGACCTGGATATGGCGGTGGTGGATATCATCACCTCCAAGACTTTCGATAACGGGACGATTTGCGCCTCGGAGCAAACCGTGGTGATTGATGATGAAATCTATGAACCCGTACTGAAGAAATTTGCGGAGCTGGGCGCCCACGTTTGCAACGAGGAAGAGATGGCGCTGCTGTCTCGTATGCTGGTCGACCCCGAAACCGGATACGCACAGCCAATGGCAATCGGACAGAAAGCCGCCGATATCGCCGGTGCGGTCGGCCTTTCAGTCAAGCCAGGCACCAAGCTCCTGATTGCGCCGATTCGCGGCGTAGGCCGCGAACATCCGCTGTCGGTCGAGAAGCTCTTTCCGGTGCTCTCGGTCTATCGGGCGAAATCCGCCGAGGAGGCCCTCAGGGTGTGCGTCGAGGTCAATCATTTCGGGGGGCTTGGCCATACCGCGGCCGTGTTCTCGTCCAACGAGGAGATCATCCGAAAGTTCGGGGAAATGATCAACGCGGGCCGCATCATTGTGAATTCGCCGGGATCCATCGGAGCGATCGGCGGCGTCTACAACGATATGGTGCCCACACTATCGTTCGGATGTGGAACCGGTGGCGGCAACAGCACGACGGATAACGTCAATGTGTATAACTACCTCAATATCAAGCGCATGGCTCGGAGGACGCAAACGCATATGTGGTTCCGTATACCCAATCAGATCTACTTCAATATGAATGCCGTGGAGAACCTGGGCCAATTCGCGTCGCGCTCAACCATCATCATCACGAATCCCGCTTTGGAGCAAATCGGCTACGTGGACGTTCTGCGGCGCTACCTTCCACCGCAAACTCCCGTCCATGTGTTGACGATTCCCGACCAAGAGCCCGAACTGAAGATCGCTTTGGAGGGAGTGGAAACGCTCCAGCTCTACAAAGCGGATCAGATCATCGCATTGGGCGGCGGGTCCGTGATTGATGCGGCGAAGATCATGAAGCTGAAGTACGAGTCGCCGCAGGCCGACATAGAGGAACTGGGCGCGCCGTTTCTGGATATCCGCAAGCGCATAGTCCAATACCCGACCGAAAAAACCAACCGGCTGCGGTTGATCGCCGTCCCGACGACCAGCGGAACCGGAAGCGAAGTCACTCCCTTTGCCGTTCTCATCGACAAGCAGCGCGGACGCAAAGTGACACTTGCCGATCCTTCTCTCGCTCCGGACGTGGCTATCGTCGATCCGCAGTTCGTAATGTCCATGCCGAAAGGCCTCACGGCCGACACGGGGATCGATTGTTTGACTCACGCGCTCGAAGCGGGGGTTTCGGTTTACGCTTCGCCCTACACCGACTGCAATGCGATGCAAGCGATCCGGCTCGTCTTCAAGTACTTGCCCATAGCTTACGAGCATCCCCGCGACGGGGAGGCGCGCAGCATGATGCACAATGCCGCGTGCATTGCGGCGCTGGCGTTTTCGAACGCGTCGGTGGGAATCAATCACGCGCTGGCCCATGCCCTCGGAGCGCGGTTCGGAATCCCGCACGGCAGAGCCAACGCGCTCCTGTTACCGCACGTCATTGCGTACAATGCGTCCACGCCCTCCAAGTTCATGCCGTCTCCTCACCAACGGGGCTATACCGCGCCCAAGAAATACGCGATGATGGCGGACTTGCTGGGCCTCGGCGGCGATACGATCGCGGAGAAGGTCAGCAACCTGGTGGCGGCCACGGAAAAGTTGCTCGACCAGGTGGGGATTCCGCGCTCCATCGGCGCCCTCGGGATCTCGAACGAAGAATTCGAGCGAGCGATCCCCGATCTGGTGAGAATGGCCTTTGACGACCCTTCGTGGCGGCCAACGAACCCTCGGATGCCGTTGATGAACGAATTGGCTGACCTGCTCTGGAGCGCCTATCGGGGGCGAGGGCTTGCAAAAGCGGCCAGCGTATCTGATTAAGCAAGACAGCGACGGACGGCGGCCTTGTGCGATGGGCGCAGGGTGACCCGCGGATTCGGATATGCGTACTATGCGCTGGCTTCGGCGTTCATGCTCTCCGGCGCCGGAGGCACCGCGGCGACCGCCTCCGGCGCGGGTTCAACCACTGTCGGGGCGGCTGGCTCGGCCGGCTTGGCCCGCCGTGGCCGCTTCCCGCGGACCGCGGCTGCCGGCTCGGGCGCGGGCTCAGCGGGCCTGGATGTCTTCGCGCGCCGGGGCCGCGGCCTACGCGCCGCTTTCCTTACTCCGGTGGCGCGGCACAGTTCGTCGAACGTTTCGTAAAGGAAATCGCGCAGCCGGGTCACGTCCGGAGCCACCTGAGCATCCGCGATCAATCCGAAAGAGAGCCTTCCACAATAAGTCTGCACGGCGCAGTTGATGCCCAGCTCATAGCCGGTCGGCACCTGCGGATAGGACGCAATCATCCGCCTTCCGAGGCAGTAGAGCGGTTCCCGCGGCCCGGGGACGTTCGTGCAAATGATATTGAACAGAGGCAGGGGCAGCGTCACACCCGAGATGCCTCGCCAGAGCATCGCCTGCACGGGGGGCGGGGCCACGCCCAGCCAGCTTGCGGCCAGGGCGACCAGGTCGGCCGCCCGCGATCTCTTCATGATCGCCGTTCTGGCGGTGACCGCCTGCAGCATTCGGACCGGGTCCTCCAGGTCCAGCGGCAGCACGACCGGCAGAAACGAGATCTGGTTGCCGGCGGTCTTGTCGTCCTCCCGCCGGATGTTTACCGGACAGACGACGCGGATGAGCCGGTTGACCACAGTTTGGCCGTGCAGCTCGACGTAGCGCGAGATGGCACGCGTCAGCACCGCCAAAACCACGTCGTTGACGCTGCCGCCGGCGGACGCGCGAATGGCCTGCGCCTCGGAGAAATCGAAATCCGCCCAGCAGAATTTCCGATCGCCGCCGCACGGCTTGTTGAACGGAAGCCTTTCGACGGCCCCCAGCATCTCCGGCAGGAGCGAGGCGGCCTCCTTCACGTCGTCCCACAGGGTTTTCGTAATTTCCAGAACGCCGGCCTCGACCTCGATCAGATGCTCGAGCGAGCTGCGAAGCCCGCTTGCGATCGCGCCCGCCAGCGATGGCTCCGGAGCCGGCCTGTGGGGCGTTCGAGCGGGCGGTTCTACGATTGCCTCCGGGCCTTCCGGCTGGGAATCGAAAAGCGCGTTCAGGAACGCCATCCCCGAGATACCATCGACCAGCGAGTGATGGATCCGCACAATCAGCGCCCCGCGCCCGCGCTCGAGGCGATCCACCACGTGGATGTCCCAGAGCGGCATGCTGCGGTCCAGCAGTTGGCTGAGAATCCGGCCGGACAACGCCTCCAGCTCCGCCTGTCCGCCGGGCGCTTCCAGATGGACCTGGTGGATATGGCGGCGTATGTCGAAGTGCGGATCGTCCTCCCATGTCGGATAACCGGCATCATACGGCGGGGCCACTACGACTTGGCGGCATCTCGGGAGCAGACGCATGCGGGCATCCATATTGCGAACGAATGCCCGAAAGGGTATCGCGCGTCCAAAAACGCAGACGGCGGCGACACCTAGCGGAATTTCCTTCCGTTCCAGATAAATGAAAGCCGCGTCCACGCCTGACAGACGCCGGCTCAGTGCCGGATCTTTCGTCTCCATAGACTCGCTCCCTCCGCCCCCCGCACCGTCCCCTAACGCTGCCTGCCCGATCGGCGCCCGGCCCCCCATGGCGGGCAGCTCCTCACTCAGAGGCAACTCGGGTGGCACCAGGCTTCCGCTTCCACGCAGTCCTGATCGGCTTCCGCTTCCGGACAGCTCGCACGCTGCCAGAGCTCGAACGCGAGCAGGTCGAACTCCTCCTTCTCGTAGCGTGTGATTTCCATGGCCTCTTCGGCCATCGGCATGACTGGCGTTTCCATGGCGTCCTTCCTTTCCGGGCCACCTGGAAAAGGTATTTCGGAAATTACACTCTCCAGGTCTTTTTCAACTTTAAGCCTTCTTAATAAAGCTGTCAACTGCTTCATGTGCGCACGGGGAAACGGTAGCCAGGGCCGGGGCTGACGTCCCGCGCGATCTCCAACCCGCCCTCCAGTTCGCGCCCGTGCTACGCTAAAATGAGAGTAAGTTAATCTACTGGGTTGAGGAAAGCTTCCTTGCACGCAAGTCTCGAACCAAACTGTCAGAAAACGTCTGCATCCTGGGAGCCAGGCCGGCTCGACTCGGCTTGGTTGGCTAAGCTGCTTTCAGGAATCACACTGAGCGATGGGCCGCACTCAGAACTCGCGGTCCGCGCGCCCTTCACCGGGGCGGTCGTGGCCCTTCTTCCGGACGGGCGCGAGGCCGACGTGGAACTGGCCGTAAGCCGTGCACGCGGCGCGCAACCGGCCTGGGCCGCCCGGTCCTTCGCCGAACGAGCGCAAGTATTTCTGCGCTTTCACGACCTGCTGCTCGCGCGCCAGAACGAGGTCCTGGATCTCATCCAGATCGAGACGGGCAAGGCGCGGCGCCACGCTTTCGAGGAGGTACTCGACACCGCGATCGTGTGCCGCCATTACGCCTGGCAGGCGGAGAGGCTGCTGCGGCCGCGGCGGCGCAGGGGCGCGCTACCCGCGCTGACCCGGACTCTGGAGTTGCGGCCGCCGGCCGGTGTCGTCGGTTTCATCGTGCCCTGGAATTATCCGCTGAACCTGGCCATTACCGACGCCGCCCCCGCGCTCATGGCCGGGAACACCGCCGTCCTCAAGCCCGACCATCAGACCAGCCTCACGGCGCTTTGGGCGGTCGATCTGCTTCGCGAGGCCGGCCTCCCCGAGGATGTATTCCAGGTGGTCACCGGCGACGGACGGCGGCTCGGGCCGGTGCTGGGCGAGCGGGTGGACTACCTGATGTTCACCGGCAGCACCCGCACCGGAAAGTTGGTCGCCCGGCAAGCGGCGGAGCGCCTGATCGGCTGCTCGCTCGAGCTCGGCGGTAAGAACGCGATGCTCGTGCTCCGGGACGCTGATCTCGACCGGGCGGCCGAGGGTGCGGTCCGCGGTTGTTTCGTCGGTTCCGGCCAGGTCTGCGTTTCCACCGAGCGGATCTACGTTCACGAGTCGGTCTTCGACGAGTTTCTGCGCCGCTTTGTGGAACGCACTCGAAACCTGCGAATCGGCGCCGCGCTGGATTATTCGATCGAGATGGGTTCGCTGACCTCGGAAGCGCAGCTCGCCGCCGTCGAGGACCACATGCGCGACGCGCTCGAAAAGGGCGCGGTAGTCGCCGCCGGAGGGCGCCGCCGTCCGGACCTGGGCCCGCTCTTCTATGAGCCGACCATCCTCACCAACGTTCGGGAGGACATGCAGGTCTATGCCGAGGAGACCTTCGGGCCGGTGGTTTCCGTGTACCCGTTCGCGGCCGAGGCGGAGGCCGTCGAACGCGCCAATGCCAGCCGCTACGGCCTCAACGCCAGCATCTGGACGCGCGACACGGGGCGGGGTGCGCGGCTGGCGCGCCTGATCCGCGCCGGCAGCGTCAACGTGAACGAGGCCTATGCGGCCACCTGGGCTTCGGTGGATTCTCCGATCGGAGGCATGAAGGAATCCGGGCTCGGCCCACGCCACGGCGCCGAAGGCATTCTCAAATTCACTCAATCGCAGACGGTCGCCGTTCAGCGGCTCCTTCCGATCGCTCCTCCCGCCTGGATGGACCCGGCCACACATGCGCGCCTGATGACCCAATTATTAAAGCTGCTGCGCTGGATCAGGATTTTGGGATAGGCTTCTCCTAGGGGCTATCCCGATGGGCACTGTGTTCTTTACCGGCTTTCCCGGTTTTCTGGGAACCGAGCTGCTGCCGAGAATTCTCGCTCGTTCCGCCGAACGCCGGGCGGCCTGTCTGGTTCAACCCAAATACGCCGAGCTGGCGCGCCAGCGCGCGCGGGAACTCCAAGACGCCGACCCGAAACTCGAGGGCCGCATCGACATCCTGGAGGGCGATATTTCCCGGCCGGGCCTCGGCCTGAGCCAGGCCGCCGCGCCGCGGGACGGCATCGTCGAGATCTACCACCTCGCGGCCATTTACGACTTGAGCGTCGGCCGCGAGAGCGCGATGCGGGTCAATGTGGAGGGCACCCGGAACGTGCTGGACTTCGCGTGCGAGTGCCCGGCGCTGGAGCGGTTCCAATACGTGAGCACCTGCTACGTCAGCGGCACGCACCCGGGCCTGTTTTCCGAGGACGACCTGGATCGTGGCCAGCGGTTCCACAATTTCTATGAAGAGACCAAGTTCCTTGCCGAGGTGGAGGTCCAGAAGCGCATGCGCGAGGGCCTGCCGGTGACGATCTACCGGCCCGCGGTTGTAGTGGGGGATAGCCGGACGGGAACGACGCAGAAATACGACGGGCCGTATTCGATTATTCGCTTCCTGCTGCGCCAGCCGCGGATTGCGGTTCTGCCGGCGGTCGGCAACCCGAGCCAGGCGGAAGTCAACGTCGTCCCGCGAGATTTCGTGGTGGAGGCGATCGCGTTCCTCAGCGGCACGCCGGGATCGAAGAACCGGGTCTACCATCTGGCGGATCCGAAACCGCTGACTGTGGAACAGATGACCCGGGAGCTGGCTCGGGCTACGGGGCGCAGTCTCATCCGCGTGCCGGTGCCGCTCGGCGCGGCAAAGCTGCTGCTGGCGCACGTGCCCGGCATGCGTTCCCTGATCGGCATCCCGGCCAACACGCTGGACTATTTCGTTCACCCGGGGCACTATGTGACCACCGCCACGCAGGCGGCACTGCAAGCGGGCGGCGTCCGCTGTCCCCGTTTTCCCGAATACGCGGGCCGTCTGGTGGAGTTCGTGATCGCCCACCCCGAGGTCGGCTCGCGAGCGATGGCGTGACGCGAGCCCGCGGCACCGATTTCAGCGATGGCCCATCTCCCTACATGAACGACCCCCGCGGCGCCGGCCCTCGCGAAATGCGTTACCCTCGTATTTTGCGAGGCTCTACAGTATGAACCCTGAAAGTCGGAGAACATTTCTGCGCACGGCGGCGGCCGGGGTGCTGGCCCAATCGGCCTTCCCGGTCCTGGGAGCCAATGACCGCATCAACCTCGCGGTTGTGGGAATCGGCGGCCGAGGCCGCGATCACATCAACGAGTTTGCGAGGCAGGCGCAGTGCCGCATTGTGGCGGTCTGCGACATAGACCAGGCCGGCCGCGAGCGCGGCGTCGCGCAGGTCGAGAAGCTGCTCGGATACAAGCCGAAACCGTACACCGATATGCGGCAGCTATTCGAGGACAAGGACATCGACGCGGTCACTTTCGCCACTCCGAATCACTGGCACGCCCTCGGAACCATCTGGGCCTGCCAGGCAGGAAAAGATGTCTACGTGGAAAAGCCGCCCAGCCACAACATCCATGAAGGCCGCAAGATGATCGAGGCGGCGCGAAAGTATAAGCGCATGGTGCAGGTCGGCTCGCAGAGCCGCAGCATCGCCCACATACGCCGGGCCATGGAAGTGCTCGGGCAGGGCGAGATAGGCAAGCTCTACGAGGCCAAGGGATTGTGCTTCAACCCCAGAAACTCGATCGGCCACACTCCCGACGAGCCGGTTCCGCCCGGCATAGACTGGAACCTTTTCCGGGGACCGGCGCCCATGTGTCCGTTCAGCCGGAACCGCTTCCACTACAACTGGCACTGGTTCTGGGATACGGGAAACGGCGACATCGGAAACCAGGGCGTCCACGAGATGGACAAGGCGCGCTGGGGCCTGAACTGCGGTCTGCCGAAGCACGTCAGCGCGACCGGCGGCAAGTTCGTCTTCAAGGACGATCAGGAAACACCCAACACGCAGCTCGCCGCGTTGGATTATGGCGACAGCCAGATTACGTTCGACGTCCGCGGCCTGATCACGCCCTGGGAAGGCGACGTCCGGAGGGGCAACCAGTGCGTCGGCAACGTTTTCTTCGGCAGCGAGGGCTACCTGACGCTCGACGATGATGGGTTCCGCGTCTATAAGGGCCGCAAACACGAGCAGGTGATGGAGGAGAAGGCCGCCCCCGGCAGTGAAAACGCCGCCCACATGGCGAATTTCCTGGCCGCCTGCCGCAGCCGCAACCACGAGGACCTGCATGCGGATATCGAGGTCGGGGTCACTTCCGTCGCGCTCGTGCATTTCGCCAACATCAGCTATCGAGTCGGTAGACGGTTGACGATGGACTCGTCCGGATGGGGTATCGCCAATGACTCCGAGGCGGCGCGCCTGCTCACGCGGCACTATCGGGCGCCCTTCGTGGTTCCCGAGAAGGTCTGACCGGAAGTTCCCTTTGCGTTAGCGAGGCTCACGACAGCTTTTCGCGGAGCAGGCCCTCGACATCGCCCATCTTGTCACCGGGCAGCGCCAGCCGGCGCGCCAGGTTCTTGATCTCGGACTCGGCCCGGCGATTCACTTCAAAGTCGAGTTCACCGCGCAGCCGGTCCTTCGTATCCTGCCGGTTCTGGCTCATGATGATGACCGGCGCCTGGATGGCGGCGAGCATGGATAGGAACAGGTTGAGCAGGCTGAAAGGATACGGATCCCAGGCGGCCTGTCCCATGCGCACATTGATCCCAGGGGTAGACGCACAGGACTACGCCGAAGGCGCCCGATAAAGGTCCAGGATCCTCCGAACCGCGCAATGTCGTCGGCAATGCGATCTCCCAGGCTCGCTTCCTGTTCGATGACCTCGTTGGGGTTGCGGGTCGAGCGGACGCGCACAAGCTGCTGAGAGGCGTGAAACTGGCGGCCCAACACCGTCAACATGTCCATTCCCGCAAGCGGCTTGCGCTCCAGAAGCACGGAGACGTCATCGCGGTCAACCTCGAGGCAGACAGTCTCTTCGAGCGCCGCCGCATCGGTTTGGTGAGCCGCCGGTTCGAGCATGGAGGCGAATCCGAAACTCGCCGGCCGCCGGTTCATCGGGACTCTCGACCTGCCGGGCCGAAACCGCCATCTGCTTATCGTCCGGCAGCGCAAACAGTGGGACCCGTTTCAGCACTTCCGCGTCGCCAGCCATCGCTCCCTCGTCCGGTAGAAGTGGATCGTCTCCGACCCGGCCTTCAGGATTTCACAGCAGCGCCAAAAGCGACAACACGGACCTGCGGATCAACGTACACTGGACCTGTGCGTTCGCTCGGTCCGCCGCATTTTCGTGGTGAGCGGCAACCCCGGCGCCCGCCAGAGCATCCCCCTGGTGTGGGACGGAGCTGGTCGCTTTTGCCGGAGATTTGGACGCTGATCAAGCCGCGCCGCTGGATTCTCGCGCTCGGTCTGGTTCTGATCGCGGTCAACCGCGCGGCCGGCCTGGTCCTGCCGGCGTCGTCGAAGTACCTCATCGACGACATTGTCGGGAAACATCAGGTCGCGATGCTGGTCCCGCTCGTGTCGGCCGTCCTCGCCGCGACCGCGGTCCAGGGAGGCACCTCCTTCGCCCTGACTCAGCTTCTGTCAAAAGCGGCGCAGCGCATGATCGCGGAACTCCGGCGCAGGGTCCAGGCGCACGTCGGCCGCCTCCCGGTCGCATACTACGACGCCAACAAGACCGGAGTACTCGTCTCCCGCATCCTGACGGACGTGGAAGGCGTCCGGAACCTGATCGGCACCGGGCTCATCGAGTTCGTGGGCGGCCTGTTCACCGCCCTCATTGCGCTCGTGGTCCTGTTACGGATCAGCGCCCCGCTGACCGGCGTCGCCATCGTGCTCGTCGGCGGCTTCACGCTCGTGCTCCGGCGTGCGTTCCGCACGGTGCGGCCGATTTTCCGCGAGCGCGGCAAGATCAACGCCGAGGTCACCGGCCGGCTCACCGAATCGCTCGGCGGCGTGCGCGTAGTCAAGGGCTACCATGCGGAAGCCCGCGAGGCCAAGGTTTTTTCGGACGGCGTCGAACGCCTGCTCGCCAACGTGATCCGCTCCCTCACCGCGACATCGCTTCTGGGCCTGGCCGCCACGCTGGTGATGGGCATAGTCGGCGCGCTCGTCATGTACATGGGCGCTCGCCAGATGCTTGCCCACACCCTCACTCTCGGCGGCTTCTTCACCTTCACGTTGTTCCTTGCGTTTCTCGTGGCGCCGGTATTCCAGGTCGTCGGGATCGGAACGCAGCTCACCGAAGCCGTCGCCGGTCTCGACCGCACCAGCGAGGTTCTCCGCGAGCGCCCGGAAGACGCCGACCCGAACCGCACCATCCGGCTCGGTTCGATTCGCGGCGAGGTCGTTTTCGAGAACGTCACCTTCGGCTACGAGCCGGATAAACCGGTCCTGCACGGAATCTCGTTCGATGCACGGCCGGGTACGGTCACCGCGCTGGTGGGATCCTCGGGCTCCGGCAAATCGACCATCACCGGCCTGCTGGCTGGTTTCTATAAGCCCGGCGGCGGCCAGGTCTTCATCGACGGCGCCGACCTCGCGGCGGTTCGCCTCGACTCCTACCGCACGCAGCTCGGCGTGGTCCTTCAGGACACGTTCCTGTTCGATGGCTCGATTCGCGAGAACGTCGCCTTTGGCCGCCCGGACGCCGGCGAAGAAGAAATCCTCGAGGCCTGCCGCATCGCGCGCGTGGACGAGTTCGCCGAAACGTTCGAAAAAACCTATGACACCATCGTGGGAGAGCGCGGCGTGAAACTCTCCGGCGGCCAGCGCCAGCGCGTCTCCATCGCCCGCGCGATCCTGGCCAACCCGCGCATTCTCATTCTCGACGAAGCCACTTCGAGCCTGGACTCCGAATCCGAGGCGGCCATTCAGCGGGGGCTCTCCTATCTGATGGAGGGGCGCACGACTTTCGTCATCGCGCACCGCCTGTCGACCATCCGGCGCGCGGATCAGATCCTGGTGATCGAGGCTGGCCGTGTCGTTGAGCGCGGGACGCACGCGTCTCTGCTCTTGAAGCAGGGGCGCTACTACGACCTGTATACGCGCCAGCACGGAATCGAGGAGAACCTGTTCCTGGCGCCGGGGGAAGGCGATCGCGTGGAGGAGGAAGCCGCCGCCCCGGCCACGAGCGACCGCTCCGTCGCCGATTCTCTTCCCGGGCTGTTGCCGGACCCCTGACCGGTGAAACCAGGCGGAACCGTGTGCATCAGCCCGCGGCGACGGCTATTGACTTTCCCCTTTTATTCGCCCAGAATAGGCGTATGGCGATCACCAAGCGGCAGAAGCAGGTGCTCGATTCGATCGCGTCGTTCATCGCGGAGAACGGATACAGTCCCAGCTACGAGGAGATCGCGCGCAGTCTGGAACTGGCGTCTTTGGCGACGGTGCACAAGCACATCGCGTCCCTGGAAGCGAAGCACTATCTGAAGCGCGGCTTCAACCAGAGCCGCTCGCTCGAAGTGACGCCGAAGTATTACCAGGAAGTGCGCAAGCACCGTCAGGGGCCCGGCTCGCTCGATATTCCGCTCGCCGGACGCATTGCCGCCGGCACGCCGGTGGAGTCGCTCGCCGGCACGGACCGCCTGGATCTCGCCGACTTTGCGGGGCGCGACAACGTCTACGCGCTCGAAGTGCGCGGCGATTCGATGATCGACGATCACATTTTGAGCGGAGACCTGGTGCTCGTCGAGAAGACACAGCAAGTCCGCAACGGCGACATTGTAGTCGCGCTGGTTCGCGGCACCGAAACGACGCTCAAGCGGTTTTACCGGGAATCCGGCACGCACGCACGCCTGCAACCGGCGAACGCGCAAATGGCGCCCCTCGTGCTTCCGCTATCGGACCTGGAGATTCAAGGACGCGTACTCGCCGTCCTGCGCAAGTACGTCTGAGTTTCACGGAACTGCCGGAGAAGCTTCCCCGGCTACAGGGTTTCGCGGCGGCTGTGGAACTCCCGCTCCGCGCGCAACCAATCTTCTTCCGGCGACCCGCCCTGGTGCCCGCGAGCTTCCCAATAGGAGTATGCGAGCTTGGCGATCTGGTCTTGCTCCGAAATCCCGGCCGGCGCCGCGCCTAGCGGGACAGCGGGTTCGGCGTGCTGCGCAGCCTTGACGTGAGTGGGCCGTCTCCTGGCTGCACTCTCGGTGGAGATGATAGACCTGGCGTCGTTACGTTTCGTGGCCATCTTGAAATGATTTCCTTTTTCCCCAGTTGGGTTCCCCCCATTCTACCAGACACGCATCCCCAACCCGCCGGAAAATCGCGAAAACAGATCAAACGGCCAGGCGCCGTCCGCCCGGGAGGCTACGCCGCGTTGCGGCGGCGGAAGCGAAATGCCAGGGCGATCAGGCCGCCGGCCAGCAAGGTAAGACTAGCGGGCTCCGGAATCGCAGTGCTCACGGAGACGTTGTCAAGAGCCATGTATGCGGGGTCGTCCCGGAAATTGAGCTGGATGCTGTCGCTGCCAGTTCCCGTTTCCGCGTACGTGAACTCGGTCCATACGTCCCCCGTATTAGGGTCGCCCACACTCAGGAGCTGAGTTCCATCCCAGTAAGCGCTAAAGTCGCTCGGGTTATCCCCTACCGCACTTAGCCAGAAACTGAATGTGTATGGGGCGCCCAGGATATCGGAGAATGTCTGGCTCAGGGTCCCGTCGCCGCCCACCGGTCCCAGGACGGCGTACCAGGCGCCTTCCTCAGCGCCGCTGTAATCGTAAAAGTGACCACTCACCACTTCCGTATCTTCGAAGTTGCCGCCTGCGGCCCAGCCGGAGAAGTTTCCGGTTTCAAATCCGCCGTTGGTTAGAATGTTCCCGGCGTACAATGGCAAACTGGCAAGCGCTAACAGAGCTACAACCCCAAATATGCTCTTCCACATGGAATCGATTCTAACGGAAGCTGCCGGAGGAAAGCAATGAATTTAAAGGAGCTTAGTACTGGTACAAGGGTTCCACGCAGCCTACCGGCTATACCGCCGCTTCTACCGGCGCGAGGTCGTGCCTGTGCTTGCACTCCGCATTCGGGCATTGCGCGAAATGGCCCGACTTCAGCCACTTCTCGAGCAGGTAGGGGCTCCCGCACTGGGGACACTTCTCGGCGATCGGCTTGGACCAGGCCACGAACTTGCACTCCGGATACCGGTTGCAGCCGTAGAACGTCTTGCCGCGCTTGGAGCGCCGTTCGATGATCTCGCCCTCCCCGCACTCGGGGCACTGGACGCCGATGGTCTTCTGCTTCACGTAGCGGCAAGCCGGGTAGTTGCTGCACGCCGTGAACTCGCCGAAACGTCCCTGCTTCAGGACCAGATTGTTCCCGCACCGCGGGCATTTCTCGTCGAGCGGAACGTCCGGCTTCCGCTCCCCTTCGCCGATCCGGCGCGTGGTTTTGCAGTCCGGATAGCCCGAGCAGGCGTAGAACGTGCCGAACCGGCCGCGCTTCAAAACCATCGGGCGGCCGCAGTTCTCGCAGTACTCTTCACCCTCGCCTTCGGTCAGATCGGCATTGTCGACATCGGGCAGGTCCACGGTCAGCTCGCGCGTGTTGGTGCAGTCCGGATACCCGCTGCAGCCGATGAAGCTGCCGTGCTTGCCCCAGCGGATCACCATCGGCTTGCCGCACTTGTCGCACACCAGGTCGGTGGGTTTTTCCATCCGCTTGATGTCGGTCATGTGCTCTTCGGCGTGGCTCAGATCGCCCTTGAACTTCTCGTAGAACTCGCCGATCGCCGTGCGCCAGTCGATCTTGCCGTCTTCGATCTCGTCGAGTTCCTCTTCCATGCGCGCCGTGTAACGGATGTCGAAGATGTCGTCGAAGGCCTCGACGAGCAGGTCGGTCACCACCATCCCTAGCTCGGTCGGAAGGAACTTTCCGCCGTCCTTCTTCACATAGCCGCGCTCCTGGATCGTGGAGATAATCGCCGCGTAGGTGGAGGGCCGGCCGACGCCGTCCGCTTCGAGCTTTTTCACCAGCGTGGCTTCGTTGTAGCGCGGCGGCGGCTCGGTGAAGTGCTGCTGGGGATCGATCGAACGGAACTTGAGTGCCTCGCCTTCCGCGACGGCGGGCAGCCGGTGCTTCAGTTCCTCGTCCTCTTCGTCTTTCTGGTCCTTGCCTTCCTCGTAGACCGCCAGGAAGCCGTCGAACTTCGGAACCGAACCGGTGGCGCGGAAGACGTACTCCGCATCGTCCTTGCCGCGGGCGGCGATGTCGATGGTGGTCTGGTCGAAAACCGCGGGCATCATCTGCGAAGCGACAAACCGCATCCAGATGAGCCGGTAGAGCTTCAACTCGTCTTCCTGCAGGTACTTCTCCAGCGATTCCGGGGTGTGGGCCACCCCGGTGGGCCGGATCGCTTCGTGGGCGTCCTGTGCGCCCTTCTTGCTGCGATAGATATTGGGCGTTTCCGGCAGGTACTCGTTCCCGTATCTCCGGCCGATGAAGTGGCGCGCTTCCCGAAGCGCGTCGTCGGAGACGCGGGTCGAATCCGTGCGCATGTATGTAATCAGACCGGTGGGGCCTTCCTTGCCGAGCGCGACGCCTTCGTAGAGCCGCTGCGCGAGACCCATAGTGCGTTTCACGCTGAAGCGCAGCTTGCGCGAGGCTTCTTGCTGGAGCGTGGACGTGATAAAAGACGGAACCGGGTTGCGCCGCTTCTCGCGCGTGGCGACGGACTTGACGATGTACCGCGCCGCATCCAGCCGGTCCACCAGCGACCTGGCGGCCGTTTCGTCCGCTATCTCGATCGTTTCGTCATTGCGCCGGATAAACCGCGCCGTTAGGGAGGGCGGCTTCTTCGCTCCGAGGCTGACATCGACGGTCCAGTATTCGCGCTTCTGGAACGCGCGGACCTCGCGCTCGCGTTCCACGATGAGACGCACCGCGACGCTCTGGACCCGCCCCGCGGAGAGCCCGCGCCGGACCTTGTCCCAGAGCAGCGGCGAGATCTTGTATCCGACCAGGCGATCCAGCACGCGGCGGGCCTGCTGTGCATCCACCAGGTGCATGTCCACGATGCCCGGCTTTTCAAATGCGCGGCGAATGGCGGCCGGCGTGATCTCGTTGAACATTACGCGGTGAACGGCGGCGCCGCCGTTGCGCTTGCCTTCGAGCTCCTCCTTCAGGTGGTAGCAGATCGCTTCGCCCTCGCGATCCGGGTCAGCCGCGAGGTAGATGGCCGCGGCCTTCTTCGCCGCCTGCTTCAGCTCGGCGATGAGCTTCTTCTTGCCCTCGATGACAACGTAGGTAGGCTCGAATCCGTGCTCGACGTCCACCGCGAGATCCCGCTTCGGGAGGTCTTTGATGTGGCCCAGCGACGCCTTGACCACGTAGTTTTTGCCGAGATACTTGCCGATGGTTTTTGCCTTCGCCGGAGATTCGACGATGACCAGAGAATTTGCCATAGCTGTGATTTCGAGGTCCGCTGCGGGTTCCAGCACGCTCCCACGCCGGCGGGATTCCGCCGGAGCCGGTTCCCTGATGGGATCTCACCACACCCTAACATAGTTTTTGCCGGGAAGCTGCCGGATGGCTCCCGTCACCTCCAGTTCGAACAGCGCGGCGATCACCTCGGAGGACGACACTTCCTCCACCCGCGCCAGCAAATCGTCGATCTGCACCGGAGTCTCCACACTGAGTTTTTCCAGCAACTTGCGCGCTATGGGGCTACAGGACGGCCCACTTCCGTTGGATGCTCCTTCCGCCGCTTCGGTTACAGATCCATCCTCGCCGAAGAGGTGGCCCTGCGCCCGCGTGGCGAGCGCGCGGCGGTGCTCGGGCGCGAGCTCCTCCACTACGTCGTTCCAATCCTGCACCAGCTTGGCCCCTTGTTTGATCAGGAGGTTCGGTCCCCAGCTCATCTTCGAGACGATGCTGCCGGGAACGGCGAAAACATCCCGGCCCTGTTCGAGCGCCAGGCGGGCGGTAATCGAAGACCCGCTGTATTGCGCGCCCTCGACCACCAGTACGCCCAGGCTCATGCCGCTGATGATGCGGTTGCGAATCGGAAAATTCTGGGGATAAGCGGGCGCGCTCATCGGAAACTCGGATATGAGCAGACCTTTTTCGGCGATTTCGTCCGCCAGTTTTCGGTTGTCCGCGGGATAGACCAGGTCCACGCCGCAGCCCAGCACCGCGATGGTGCTCCCGGAGGCGGCCAGCGCGCCCCGATGCGCCACGGTATCGATGCCCCGCGCCATGCCGCTGGCGATGGTCAGGCCCGCGCGCGCCAGGTCCCCGCTGAGCCGTTCGGTCACTGCGGCGCCGTAGGGCGTCGGCCGCCGCGTCCCCACCACCGCAAGCATCAGCGAGCCGAGCAACTCGATCCTGCCCCGGACGAAGAGGGCTAGCGGCGGGTCAAAAATCTCGCGCAGGCGCCCAGGGTAACGTTCGTCCGGCAACGCGATCAGCTCCGCTCCGTTCTCCCGCATTTTGTGCTGCTGCACGACGGCATCCTCGAACGAGCATCCGCTCGAGATGCTCTGGGCCACCGTCCCGGCGATTCCACCCGCCTCGAGTTCGCTCCGCGAGGCCCGCAGGACGGCGTGCGGGCTGCGAAATCTCTCGATCAGCTTTACGGCCGTGCGTGTGCCCAGACCGGGCACCATCTTCAGAGCCAGCCAGTGCAGCTCTTCTTCCGGAGTGAGAATCGGGGCGAGTGTGGACATTCGGAGAATATTGTGCGATGCTGGCGAGCGGATTCTCAGTCAGGTCGGGGCTCCGTTGCAACATGTTGAAAAAACATATTTTAGAGTTCCTGAACCGGCCCATCTGGGGGAGCCTGGAGGAGATGGAAAGTCTCTCTACGAAAAAAAATGCAATAGAAAAATGCAATTAGGAGGAACGAGAAACGGCAGTTCGGTGTATACTACCGTTTGCGCTTCAGAAGCCCGAGTGGTGCTCTCGTGTGGGCTTTTCCTGGGGCGCCAATTGGTAAAGTTTCTATCGAGACAGGAGAAGTGTAGGCATGCGGCTCTTGGGTGGGATTTTTGCGGCAAAACGTTTTGCTCTTATTCTGGGGTTGCTACTGACGGGCTCCCTCGTCTTCTTGGGGGCTCAAAAGAAGTCCCCGTACATGCCGAATGAAAAAGCATACTATGCGGATCCTTCGGTCGTGGAATACGTCCAGCCGGGGTTTACTATCACGGTCGTGTCGGCCAAGATCGCATCCGACGGCACAATCAGCGTGGATTACAAGCTGACGGACCCGAATGGCGCGTCCCTCGACAAGGCGGGAGTGGTCACGCCCGGCCCGATCTCGCTGAGCTTCCTGGCGGCGTATATTCCGGGCGGGCAGTCGCAGTACACCTCGTATATCGTCCGCACCGCGAAGGCTGTCTCCGGAACCGCTACCGCCACCCAGGCGACCACCGATTCGGGCGGCACGACAACGACCGTAGCGACGGGCGAATACATCTATACCTATGGCACGAAAGCGCCGACGGGCTTCAATTCCAGCGCGACCCATCGCATCGGGATTTACGGCTCCCGAAACCTTACCGAATGGGACCTCGGAACCAACTACGCCGACGCCACCTACGATTTTGTGCCGGCGGGCGGCAAACCAACGCCGAGGGACATCGTCCGCGCCGCGGATTGCGATGCCTGCCATGGGTTGCCGAATGGCATGACCAGCGTCACTGGTTCGGCGGGTCTGGCGGCGCACGGCGGTTCACGCCGCGATGTCCAGCTCTGCATTATCTGCCATCAGCCGCAGACCTCCGATCCCAGTAGCGGCAACACGCTGGATATGAAAGTTTTCATCCATAAGATCCACATGGGCAGCTCGCTGCCGAGCGTGCAGGCCGGCACGCCCTACCAGATCATCGGTTTCCAGAACTCGGTAAACGATTGGTCCACGGTGGTATACCCCGCCAACGTACTCCGTTGTCAGACCTGCCACAATCCCAACAATGGGGCCGCTCAGACCCATGCATGGCTGGCCTCGCCCAACCGGGCGGCCTGCGGCTCCTGCCATGACAACGTGAACTTCGCGACGGGCGTCAATCACCCGGGTGGCCCGCAAGTCGACGACAGTGAGTGCGCGGACTGCCACATTCCCCAGGGCGAGCTCCCCTTCGATGCCTCCATTATGGGGGCGCACCTGGTGCCCTCCGACACCAAGGTTACGTATCCGCTGAATCCCGACCCGCTCCTCGGGAGCGTGAGCATAGCGATCACGGGTGTTACCAAAACTCTTCCCGGGCAGAAGCCCCAGGTCGCATTCACGGTGAAGGATGTGAACGGCAATCCGCTCGCGATGTCCAGCCTCGAGGACCTCAGCTTTACGATGGCCGGCCCGACTTCCGATTACGGATACACCAGCTTCGGCAGCGATGTGACCACTCCCGGTTACGTGACCGAGGATGGGACCGTGGCCACCTGCGACTCCAACAGCAATTGCGTCTACACGTTCCAGCACGCCATTCCGGCCAAAGCCACCGGAAGTTATTCCATCGCGGTGGAATCGGAGCGGCTGGAGACCCTCCTGCCGGGGACCACCACCCAGATGACAGTCGAAAGCGGAACTCCGAATCAGGTGGTAAGCTTCTCCGTCGATGCCTCGCCTGTCCAGCCTCGCCGTACCGTGGTGAACATCGCCAACTGCAATCAGTGCCACGCGCATCTTGAAGCGCACGGGTCGCGGCGGAACGATACCACATACTGCGTGTTGTGCCATAACCCGAGCGACACGGATTTTTCCACGCGCCCCACGAGCAAGGTAGCGTCCGATCAATCCCTCCCGGCGCAAGGCATCAACATGGCCATGATGATTCACAAGGTCCATACCGGCTTGAACCTGGAGGCCGAGTTTAACCAGGACTACATCGTCGTCGGACACGGCGGAAGCCACAACGATTTTGGCGCGGCATTCGCTTCGGTCCCGGCGTCGATCCCCAACACCGGCGTCCGCTTTCCCGCTATGGGGCCGACCGGCTCGGTGTACGATACCGCGGAGTGTTACGTCTGCCATGCAGGTGGTTCGGAGGCGGTACTGCCGATCGGAAAGAACCCCGTGATGGATCCGCAGGGCCTTCTCAACCCGGCGCCCGCCACCACCTCGGCCTGCACGGCCTGTCATCTGAACCTATCGGCTTTCGCCCACGCGGACGTAAATACCGATCCCAAATTCGGCGAGAGCTGTGATGTCTGTCACGGCACCGGCGCTGCCTTCAGCGCGACCCAGGTGCACGCCGGACTGTAGCCGGCTCAAGCATTCACGAAGAACTCCGCGGCGGAAGCCAGGCGGTACTCTATCTCAAAGGCAAAAGCCGCCTTCCCGCTTTCCCAGTGCATGGTTTCAGAAAGGAGGCCCGGCGGCGGATCGCTTCGCTCCCGCCGCCACGCTGATTCCTGGATGAGAATTGGATGAGAATATGTCGGGGTCGCATTGGATCGAGAGATGGCATTGCTCAGTCCACGGTGAACCGGTGCGGCGCCGACCAGCGTCCCGGCGCCCCGTTTTCGTCGTTCGCACGCACGCGCCACCAGAACCGCTGCCTGGCGAACGGACCGATGCGGACGCCCGGCTCCGGAACCGTCTGGCTGACCATCGCCTCCGAGGCGAAGGTAGCCGAGTTGTCGACTTCGATGGTGTAAGAAGCCGCTCCCATTACGCCCGACCAGCGGAACCAGACGAGGTCGGCATATCCAAGCGCTTCGCCCTCGGCCGGGTGCTCGAGTTCGGGTGCCGCAAGCGGGTCCATCGTCGCGGCTGCCGTCAGTGTCAGAACGGCGCTCATTCGCTCCGTTCCGGCAGCCACTATGATCCGGACGGACTTGGAGATCGTGACCCGAGCGGTCTTGATCTCAAACGCAGCAGTGCGTTGGCCGGCCGGGACGATGACGGTCGCCGGCACATGGGCGAGGGTGCGGTCGTCCGCCGCAACCTCCACGACAGCTCCGGACGGCGAGGGCGCGGCATCCGTCAACATCAGCGTGCCCTCCGAGGCGCCGCCTCCCGCGAGTGTGGCGGGGTCGATCCCGAAAGAGGCAAGTTTCGCGGGTGGCGGTGGAGGCACAACGGTCAGGGTGGCGGCGCGCGTGGCCTGCTGCGATCTCGCGGAAATCCGCACCGGCCGGTTTGAGGCGACTGCCGTCGTGTTCACCTTGAACTCAACGGCCGTCTCCCCGGACGTGAACACCACATGGGAAGGAACCGTAGCGGCCGCCTCTTCGCTGGTCGAGAGATCTACTCGTGCGCCTCCGGCCGGAGCCGGAGCGGTCAGGCTAACCAAAGCTTGCGCGGGGAATCCGCCCGGGACCGACGACGGCACCAGCGTGATCGAGAAAACCGAAGCGGCAAGCGGCGGCGGACGCGGTTCGAATCCGCGCGTCACCGACCACCGCCCCGGAGCGCCGGTAGCGTCAATGGCGCGCACACGCCACCACAGCGGCCCGGCCGGGAGCGAATTAGCGGTGAATCGAGGCGCGCTGACCTTTTCGTCAAGTATCAGCGGCTTCCTCGGCGCCGGCGCCTTGTAGATCTGAATCGTATATGCGGCGGCGCCGGCGACGTCGCTCCATTCGAAGGTGACCGGTTCCGGAACACGGGTGCCCGCAGCCGGGCTGAGCAGCCTCGGCGCCGGCAGATCCGGCGCCGGTCCGGGCTCTGAGGCGTTCGAACCCGGCTGGATCACGGCAAGCAGCGCGAAAGCCGCTGCACACATCGGGCATCTGTGGCGTTCACCGAGGGCACCCACTGGAGTAATGACGGAGCAGCCGGGTTATTCGTTGAGATTTCTATTTGACACCCGGCTTGCGCGCGCGGATACCATGATTTGGGTGACTTTGGAACGGTGCGGCGAATTGATTGCGATCGCGAAGCTGGTGCGCGAAACCGCGGCCGGCTCCGAGATTGACGGCGCCGCGCGCGCCGGGCTGCGGAGCCGGATCGCAGACCTCGCGCCGGCCGGCTTAGTGTGCCACCCCGCGTCCCTGCAGCAGGACCCCGACAACCCTTCCACACGCTACCTGGCGCTCGACGCCGGCGGAGCGCCGGTCTTGCTCCAGGTGAACGGGAATGGCTCGGCCCGCACACGGTTCGGCGGCGCGACGCCGTTCGAGCCGGGCAGCTTTGTCATTCCGTTTGGCGCCGGCGACTGGGCCAACATCGACCGCTTTGCGGCGGAAATCGAGCCTCGGTTCCTCCCGCGCCCCCAGGGCGAGTTGCCGGCCATCGCTACCGGTAACCGGCATCCGGAAGTGAGCCTGCCGGCGGCATTTCAGGCTTTCACGGAGATTCTCAGCGAGCGGGGATTGAACCTCGCTTCGACCGTCCAGCTTTCCGCCACGCGCGAGATGACCACCGATGCGGCGATTGCCGCTCGCGATGGGAAGGACCCGCTGGCCGCCGGACACACCCGCGTCAGCATCCGCCAGCTTTATCACGCAGGCGTACGGGCGGCGATCCGCTCCGGTTATCGCGCCGGGTACACCGCCGAAGCGGACCACATCATCGTCTCGGGAGCGGCCGATTCCGAGCTGGGCCAGTCTTTGGAGCGGGCGAAAGAGGCGATCCACCAAGCGGCCGGGTACACGAAGTTCACCACCGATACCTCGCATCTGTTCGAGCTCCGCGCCGACAGCCGGCACCCGCAAGCCTGGACTGATGCGGAAGTCACGGGCCAGTTCGAACGAATCTTCCCCGCCGAAGAGCGGAAATGGATCCTGGGGGAGTTCTCGAAGCCAATCGTCATCGACTCGGGCCGCTACACCTTCAGCGAGAACGAGATCCGCCGGCTGGCGGTCAAGTTCGGCCCCAGCCTGAAGCTGAATGAAGAGCTGTTCGATACGATCCGGCGGGAGAAATCCGGCGCGCCGTTCGATTTCGAACCCTCCCTGGACGAGGCCGAGACGCTGACTACCGCGAAGGAACTCATCTTCAACACGCGATGGCTGGCGTGGCGAGGCAGGCCCGCTCAACTCTTTCCGCCGAATCTGGGCTTCAAGAAGCGGCAAGCCTATCCGGAAACCGCCGCCGCACTCGAGCGGTACGCGGCGGACAGGATGTGGCCCGAACTGCGGCCGCGCGTGGCCGGCGAATTCGGCGGCTCCCCGCTGGCGGAGCTGAAGGCGCGGATCACGGAACTGGCGGCGCTGGCCCTGCACTTCGGCGCCACGCTGAGCGTGCATTCCGGCAGCGGCAAGCAGCCGGAGGTGCTCCACTCGATTCGCGAGTCAACCCAGGGCCGCGTGAACTACAAAATTTCCGGCGAGTTGCAGTTGCAGCTTTTCGATGTGCTCTGGGAACAGCCCGCCGGCTCGCCGTGGCGGCGGCTCTACGACCGGATGGCCGCATCCTGCGAGCGGTTCGCGGCGGCTTCCGTTTTCGGAAAAGAGAGCGAACTGGCGGCTGCCTTTCGGGCGCAGCGGGGCTCCTATTTGGGGAACGCCGCCGCGGGCAGGACGGACGGCAACCTGTTTCTGGTGTTCTGGCTCGGGAACATGGTGGGCTCGAAAGACGAGGACGGCCACTTTTTCAAGGACAAGCTAGATGAGCTTCCGGCGGACCTCGTCGCTGAGGTCAGGAACCGGAACACCCGGTACGTGAAGTGGCTGGCGGGTCACTTGACGTAACCCGGGAACATACTTCCACCGCTCCCTCACGGTCGCGGCTCGGAAAAGCCGTTACCGCAGACCTCCGCGTAGTATTGTTCGTACTTCGGAATGAGGAGCGAGCTGCAGAAGCGGGTCTCGGCCGTGCGGCGGGCGGCGCCGGAGAGGTCGCGGTAGCGCGCTTCGTCCGTGAGCATCTCAACGGCTCGCGCCGCCTGCGCACGAATATCCCCCACCGGCTCGAGGTAACCGTCCACACCTTCGGTCACCAGCTCAGGAAGACCGCCGCCCCGGGTTGCCACGGGCGGAACGCCGCACGCCATTCCCTCGAGCGCCGCCAGGCCGAAGGACTCGAGCTCGCTTGGCAGCAGCAGGACGTGCGCGAGCGGGAGCAGGCGCTCGACGTGGGCCTGCTTGCCCAGGAACGTCACGTGCCTGTCGAGGCCCAGCTCGCGGGTCAGGACCTCCGCGGGCCCGCAATCCGGGCCGTCGCCAACCATCAGAAGGTGCGCGGCCACGTGTTTCCGAACTTCCTTCAGGATCCGAATGCAGTCGAGCACGCGCTTTACCGGCCGGAAGTTCGAGATGTGAATCAGCACCTTTTCACCCTCCGGCGCAAGGCGCGATTTGCTCCGCCGTTCGGGGTCCGGCTGGTACATCTCGCAGTTCACGAAGTTCTTGATGACGCGAATGTCCCGCTTCACGCCGAAGAAATCGGCGGTGGCCTGGCGCAGATAGTCGCTGATCGCCGTCACGCCGTCGGATTCCTCGATTGAAAACTTCGTGATCGGCAGATAGGACCGGTCGGAGCCCACCAGGGTGATGTCGGTGCCGTGCAGCGTGGTGATGAACGGCAGCCGGCGGCCCTTGCGCGCCAGTATGGAGCGCGCCAGCAGCGCCGAGATCGAGTGCGGGATCGCATAATGCACGTGGAGCAGGTCGAGCGAGTAACACTCGGCGACCTCCGCCATGCGCGATGCGAGCGCGAGCGAATACGGCGGGTATTGAAACAACGGATAGTTCGAAACCTCGACCTCGTGATAGTGGATCCGCGGAATGTCCGGGTCGAGACGGATGGGGTTCGCGTAGGAGATGAAATGCACGTCGTGCCCGCGGTTGGCCAGCTCGAGGCCGAGTTCAGTGGCGACAATACCGCTGCCGCCGTAGGTGGGGTAACAGGTGATTCCGACTCTCACACTAACAGGCTAACAGCCTCCGGGCTCAGACCGGAGAGGGGCGCTCCGCGCGCTCCTGGTCCTTGTACTGCAACTGGTAAAGCTTCCAGTAAATCCCACGCAGCGCGAGCAATTCCTGGTGCGTGCCGGTCTCGCGCAAGCGGCCCTTGTGCAGAACCAGAATCCGGTCAGCACGCTGGATGGTCGAGAGCCGGTGCGCGATCACGATCGACGTGCGGCCTTCGACTAGCCGGCTCAGGGCTTCGCGCACTCGAAACTCCGTTTCCGTATCGACGCTCGAAGTCGCTTCGTCGAGAATCAGGAACCGGGGGTTGTGCGCCAGCGCGCGGGCGAAGCTGATCAGTTGCTTTTGCCCGGTCGAAAGGCCGTCTCCGCGCTCGCGCACCGGCTCGGCGAAACCGTCGGGCAGCGACTCGATGAACTCGAGCAGGTTGACCTGCCCGGCCGCCGCCTCCAGTCCATCCCTGGTGATCCATTCGGTCCCCAGGCGGATGTTGCCTTCGATGGTGCCGGAGAACAGGTGCGGGTCCTGAAGCACGACGCCGAAATGACGGCGCAGATCGCGCGGGTCGAACTCGCGAATGTCCGTGCCGCCGATGCGTATCGCGCCCCGTTCGACATCATAGAATCGCAGCAGCAGGCTGATCAGCGTGGTCTTCCCAGCCCCGGTATGGCCGACGGCCGCGATTGTTTCGCCCGGCAGGATCGTGAAGTTGACGTCCTGCAGGACCCAGTCCTCGCCCTGGTAAGCGAACCAGACGTGGTCGAACTCGATGGCGGCCGCGCCGGCGGGGAACGCCTTCGTCGCCGCGGGCGGCTGGATCTTTACCGGCGTATCGAGCAGGCCGAAGATGCGCTCGGCGGCCGCCATGGCGGATTGCAGGATGTTGTATTTTTCGCTGAGATCTTGAATCGGCCGGAAGAACCGCATTCCATATTGAAAGAACGCCACCAGCACGCCGAGGCTCATCGTGCCGCTGCGAATCCGGATGCCCCCGTAGGCCAGCAGCAGCGCCAGCGCGAGCATGGCCAGGAACTCGACCACCGGGTAGAACCAGCCGTAGGCGGTGATGGCGTCCTTGAACGCCTCCATGTGGCGCCGGTTGATGACCTCGAATTCCTCTTCGCTTTTGCGCTCGCGGTTGAAGAGCTGGAGCACGGAGATGCCCGTCAGGTGCTCCTGCAAGTACGCGTTGATGCGGGCGATGGCGACGCGGATACGGCGATAGCTCTGGGTCGCGCTGCGACGGAAAACCACCGTGACCACGATGACGCCCGGCGTAACGGCGAGCAGGAGGCCGGTCATCGGAGCGCTCAAGTTCAGCATCGCGACGACCACGAAGGCGAGCATCAGCAGGTCGCCGAGGATGGTGACCAGCCCGGAGGCGAGCAACTCGTTCAAAGCATCGATGTCGGTGGTGACGCGGGTAAGCATCCGGCCCACCGGCGAACGATCGTAGAAGGCCAGGTCCAGGCGCTGGAGATGCGCCATCATCTCGCGCCGGAGATCGAGCATGACCTGCTGGCCGGTCCACTGCATCAGGTACGATTGCCCGAAATCCAGGACGAAGGAGAATACCAGCACCAGCAGGTAGAGGAACGAGATCTGCGTCAGGCCGGTCCAAGGATTGTGCGAGAGGTAGGGAGCGAGCCAGGTTTTCGCGCCGGTGGGAACGAGATAACGGTCCACCGCCAGCTTGGTCAGCAGAGGCCCGAGCACCTGCAGCGCCGAGAGCGCCAGAAGCAGGACCAGGGCGAGCGCAACCGCTTTGCGGTAGGGCCGCAAATAAGCGAACAACCGGCGCATCAGCCGGCCGTCATAAGCCCTGCCCAGGACCTCCTCTTCCACACTTCACAGCATAGCAGCGAGGGCGCAGGCGGCATTTTCCAGGCTGCCTGTTTGTGGCCCGCTCGCGGCACGGGTCCAGGATGGGGACTATACGTCCCGGTGGCTGCCTGCCGTTACCCTTCACTATCAAATAGGCTTCTTTCAGGTGCAGTCCACGTTGTTACGCCCTCAGCATTCGGGTTGGGGTAGCTACCGCGTTGCTGAATTCGAGTAAAATGAAAACGATCAATGAAAGAAGGCGCTGCATCGTTGTGTCTCGCTCCACAGCAGGTTGGCGATTCGGTGTGACTGATCTCGCTGTCGATCGGCGTGTGGTGCAAGTTGGGGAAAGTATTGTACTGTCGTGCCTTGTTGTGAACGAAGGCAAGAAACTCGGTACCGCATATGTGCGCTTTCTGATTGCTGACTCGTACCGAACGGACGACTCGCTCGTCTTTGATTCTGACCGCGATTGGGGTGAGAACGAGAAACGTACTTTGCGCTTGGTGGACCTTCCGGTGGGGGAGAGGCGCAAAGCCGCCTGCAGATGGAAGATTCCCGCCGAATCATTATTAAAGCATTTCGACATCAAGGTAGAATTGTGGAATCCGCACCGACTGTTCGGCGGCCGCTGGCCCTTCCTGTTTCATGAGACTGGCTGGACTGGAGGGTTTGAGGTGATCGCTCCCCCGAAGGCTACGTCTTTGAGGGCGTTCATTTCTTATGCGTGGGATAGCCCCGCACACCAGAGGTGGGTCCGGGAATTCGCTGAGGAGCTCCTGAAACACGGCGTAGAAACCGTTTTCGACCAGAAGGATCTCTTTCCTGGAGAGGACGCGATGCACTTCATGGAACGGGGAATCTCCGAGACCGCCGTGACACTCGTGGTTTGTACCGAGAACTACACCAATAAGGCGGACGCTCGCCATCCCGGCGGTGTAGGCTACGAAACAATCCTCTCAGCACACGAGTACTCGCGTCGAACTCCGAAGGAACGTGCCCGTTTTATCCCAATCATACGGGACAACGGTCTGCCACCTGGGCTGAAGCTGCCGAAGTACTTGGGAGGTTCTTTCTATCTCGATATGTCTGGCCATGACTGGCGTGCCGAACCGATGACCAAGCTCGTCCAGGCAATCGAGCGCTTCGGATGACGACTTTAGCGGAATTTAGCCCACTCGAGCGTGTAACGCCCTACCCGCAGATCTGCGCTGGAACTACGGGTCCCGGTGTCCGGCTCCGGCAAACAGGTCCCTGAAAAAATTCCGTTGAGCGAGCCGTCAGGCGCCGGCCTCGCGCTTCCCGATCATCAAACTCGCCGGTCCGGGCATATTCACGCGGCGAATTTCGGGGAAGCCGGCTTCGCGCAGCCAGAGCGCATACTCCGCCTCCGTGTACGTGTTGCCGCCGGCGGTCCCCACCAGCATGTTGAGGGCAAAGAGCGCGGACATCCTCGGTCCGGCGCGGTCGGGATCGAGGATGAAATCCTGCACCACGACCCTTCCGCCGGGCGCAAGCGCCGCGAACGATTTCGCCAGCAATTCGCGGTTTTCCTCCGGCCCAAGCATGTGGCAGATCGCGGAAATGAGAACAAGATCGTAACCCTCGCCGAACGGGCCCACACGCAAGTCGCCCACGCGCGGCGTGACCCGCGCGGCGACCCCCGCCTCCTCGATGTGCTTCCGCGCGATGGGAACCACGCTGGCGAGATCCAGAATCTCGGCCCGCAGCTCGGGGTTCGCCTGCGCGAACGCAATCGAATACGCGCCTGAACCGCCGCCGATATCCAGCATGCGGCGGACTCCCGCCGCGCCCACGGCGCGAACCAGGGCCGGTGCGCGCTCGGAAGCGTTCGCGTGCATGGCCGCGATGAAGGGCTCGGTCCAATCGGCTCCGCGCTGGGACATCTCGCGCAACTCAACCGCCGTACCCGCGCGCACGCAATCGGTGAGCGTGCTCCAACGCTGCCAGAGTGTGGCGATGTGCATGGTGACCATGCGCTGATCGTCCGGCGAGCCCCGGACGAAGTAGCGCGCGGCTTCCGGTGAATTGCGGAACCGGCCGTCGCGTTTCTCCAGCATGCCGAGCGAGACCAGCGCGTTCATCAGCATGCCGGTCGCGCGCGGATCGGTGTGGAGCGCAGCCGCAGCCTGCTCCGCCGTGGCGCCTGGGCCCACCGCGGTGAACAGATCCAGCTCGATCGCCGTCAGCAGGACGCGGCTCTCCTGAAACGCGCGGATTCGTTGTCCGAGATCGTCGGGTAGCATTATTTGCACCTCTGGGGCGGCTCGCTGATGTCATCCACCGTGATTCGGGATTTCATGGAACCTTCGGGAAGGCCGCTCCCTCCCCCGCGAGAAATCGCTCCAGAACGGCCTGCAGTTCCGGTATCCGGCAGGAGGCCACGTTCCAAACTTCATCCAGGTCGACGCCGATGTAGTCGTGGATGAGCACGTCGCGCATGCCGCAGATGGCCTTCCAATCGAGCGGCGACAAGCGCCCGCGCGCGTCAGGCGAGACCCGCTTGGCCGCCTCGCCGATCACTTCCACGTTTCGGATCACGGCGTCCTGCAGTTCCTCGGATGTCATGAATGCGTCTCTGCCGGGCCGGATGAAACTCGTGATCCGGCGGCAACGCTCCAGCATGTGGTGCAGGTACAGCCGGTCGTCTTTCACAGCGGCGTGGCCTCGCGCAGGATTCTGTCGCGGACGTACCAGTGCAGCGATTTCTCGGTCCCGATGTGAACTTTCATTCCCAGCAACTCCTGAAGGTCCTGAACCAGTCCAGCGTGATCCAGGAGGCTGCGCCCCGGTTCCCACTCCACCAGCAGGTCGAGGTCGCTGCTTTCACTGGCTTCGCCGCGCGCCACGGAGCCAAACACACGCAGGTTTCGGGCGCCTCGGCGATGGGCGCAGCGGAGGACTTCCTCCCGCTGCCCCGTGCGAAGCGCTTCCAGGGTGACCATGGCTCTATTGTGCGACAGTTCCGGCAGAAGCGGGAGCGAACAGCCCATGGATGCTCAGTTCGAACCGCCGCATTACCTGCACCTCTGGGGCGGCTCGCTGATCAACCCGGCGACCGCTTCGGTAATGCGGGCGCGCTGCCGGTCGTTCACCATGAGGTAGCGCCGCGTGCCCGCGGCTTCCGCGGTGAACATCGTGCTGCCCTTGTCATCCACCGTGATTCTACCGCGGGCGGAAAGGCTGAAGTAGCCGTAGTCGGGCCGCACGGCGTAGAGCGCGGCGGTCGGATCCCAGAGCGGCTCGTCATACGGCATTTTCTGGTAAGCGCGGTAGGCGTCGGCGATGGGATGGTCCTGGATGTGGCGGAAATCGCTCTCGATACGGGCGGCCGGATGGCGAATCGTTTCGCCAACCTCAAAACCGCTGGCCACGATCGGCGTCGGCCACTCGGCAAACAGCTTCTTTGCCGCCGGGATGTCGTTGACTATGTTGTATTCGGGCCGGGCATCGGAAAAACACCCGGCCATGAGCACGGCCAGACGCACTTTGCTCTTCACGAGGTCTCGCCCGGTGAGCGGGCTGGCAGCGTCTCCGGCTGAATCGAGCAGTCGCGCCAGGTTGGTGCTGAAGCCGGTCTGCACGATGACCACGCTTCCGTCCGGCTGCTCCGCGAGAGTCTTCCGCAGAACGCTCTGCGCATCCGGCACGACGCTATCGGCGGTGATCTTGTGCGGATACAACGGCGCGCCGCCGGGCCGTTTCTTCTGGGCGACCACGCGGGTGTAAGGTCCGTCATCCTTCGTGCAACCGTTCTTGACGATGCCGATCGGAATGCCGCCGCGCCCATAGAAAACGTTGACAAGATCGACGAACGGCGGCGCCCAGCGGTTGTCCTTCGTGATCGTCACGGCAAGAATCTTCGCTTCCCCGCGGCTCTCGAACGCGTGCAGGATCGACAACGCGAGAGCGTCATCGACATCGTTGCCCATGTCGGTGTCGAAGAGGATGCGCACGGGTTCAGCAGCCCACGCGCACCCGCTAAACAGCGCGAGTGTCAAAGCCAAGCTTCGCATAGACCACGATTATAGGCCCATGCCTTCCGTCGTTCCCGATGGGTGTGCGGCCGAGCGAACCTCCGGGCGCGGATTTTCAGTATAAACTGGCCTCTATGAGCCTTTATCGAAACTTTGCCCTGATGGGCCTTTTCGCGGCCTTCGCCGCCGCTCAGACGCCTTCCGCACCGGCCGCAGCCCAGCCGGAGCGCGCCCCGGGCCTGTATGCAACGATTCACACGAGTATGGGAGCGATCGTCGTGAAGCTGCACGAGAAGGAAGCGCCGATCACGGTCAAGAACTTCATCGACCTCGAAAAGGGACGCAAAGCCTGGACGGACCCGAAGACGGGTCAGAAGGTGACGCGGCCGCTGTATAACGGAACAACCTTCCACCGCGTGATTCCTCAGTTCATGATCCAGGGCGGCGATCCGAAGGGCGACGGCACCGGCGACGTCGGCTTCACGATTCCCGACGAGTTCGTTCCCACCTTGAACTTCCACCAGCCGGGTGTGCTGGCGATGGCCAACACCGGTTCCCCGCACACGGGCGCGTGCCAATTCTTCATCACCGTGGCGGCGACCCCGTGGCTCAACGGCCACCATACGATCTTCGGCCAGGTGGTGGAGGGCCAGGAAGTCGTGGACAAGATCGTGGCCGTCCCGCGGGGCGCCCAAGATAAACCGCGGACCCCGGTGTACATCAAGACGATCACCTTCGAGCGCGCCGGTCCGGCGCCCGCGAACGATCCGCTCGGTCCGGCGGTGAGAAAAGCGGCTCCCGCGAAGCCGAAAGCGTAAGTATCGCCGCAGAGGCGCGGCGGACGCTGAGGGAAGAGAGCTGAAGTCTGTCCCGGCGTTTCCGCATGCAAAGGCTGCGGGGAGGCGAAATGGAGCGACGAGCGTTTCTGATGACGGCGGCGGCGCTGCCCGCGATCCGTGCCGAAAATGCCGCTCCGGCGAAAAGCGGGATGCGGCTCGGCATCATCCTGGGGGCAGGCGACGATCCCGAAGCGGCGATCAAGAAAGTCCACGATTTCGGGTTCCCGACCTGCCAGCTCGGGATGAAATCCCTCGATGACGGCATGGCTGCGCGCCTGCGAAAAGCCATCGACCAGTATGGCGTCGAAGTGACTTCGCTGGTAGCCGGCGGCCCGGGACCGGAGATCTACGACTTCTATCGGGGACCGCTCACCATCGGTCTGGTTCCGCGCGAGTACCGCGAAGCCCGCATCGCCGCGGTCATGAAAACTTCCGATTTCGCGAAGCAGTGCGGCATCGCCGGCGTGCAGAGACACTGCGGGTTCATCCCGGAGAACCCGAACGATCCCTTCTACAAAGAAGTCGTAGCCGCGGTCCGCGAGGTGGCTTCCTACTGCCAGCGGAACGGGCAGAGCTTCCGGTGCGAAACCGGCCAGGAGACCCCGGTCACGCTGGTCCGTATGATTCGCGACACCGGCGTGGACACGCTCGGCGTGAACTTCGACGCGGCCAACCTGATACTTTACGGCAAGGCCAACCCGGTAGACGCCATCGAGCTCTTGGGCCCATATATTCAGGGCGTGCATGCGAAAGACGGCCTCTACCCGACCAATCCGAGGGAACTGGGGCGGGAAGTCCCGATCGGGCAAGGCAAGGTGAACTTTCCGGTGCTGGTCCGAAAGCTGAAGGAAGCGGGTTATCACGGCCCGCTCACGATCGAGCGCGAAATCGAGGGCGCCGAGCAGACGCGAGATATTCTCGCGTCAAAAGCGTATCTGGAGAAACTGATATGACACAGGACAACCTGGGCCGAAGGGACTTTCTGAAGGCGGCGGGCGCGGGTCTGATGATGATCCGCCCGGAGCTGGTGCGCGGAGCGCAAGCCAACTCGGCGGTGCGCCTCGGCCTGCTCGGCTGCGGCGGGCGCGGCACGACGGTCGCCACCGGTATGGTGAAGAACGCCGGAGCGCGCCTGGTGGCGCTCGGCGATCTGTTTGAAGACCAGCTCACGAAGGCAAAAGCACACTTCGACCCGCTCGGGCCGGTCGATTCCTCGCTGCTTTTCACGGGGCCGCACGCGTACGAAAAAATGGCTTCGTCGAAAGAAATCGACGCGATCTACATCGCCACCCCGCCGTATTATCACCCGGAGCATCTCGCCGCCGTGGTCGCCGCGGGAAAGCACGTCTATTGCGAGAAACCGGTGGGCGTGGATGTTTCGAGCGCCCGGCGCGTCATCGAGATCGGGAAGAAAGCCGAAGGACGGCTCAGCCTGGATGTGGGCTTTCAGATTCGTAGCGCGCCGCCGTTCGTGGAACTGGCCAGGCGGATTCACTCAGGCGCGCTCGGCGAAATCACGAGCGGGGATGCCCACTACTTCGCGAGCTTCGCCGATCGCCCGAGCTGGCCCGGCGTATCGCCCGCCACCGAGCGCCTCCGCAACTGGATCTGGGACCGCGTCCTTTCGGGCGACATCCTGGTGGAACAGAACATCCACGTGATCGACATCTACAACTGGATGTTGGAGGGCCATCCCGTCAAGGCGTTCGGCATCGGCGGGCGCAAAGGCCGCACGGATCCGGGAAATGCATATTCCCATTACAACGTGGTGTTGACTTATCCGCGGGCTGTGCATGTGAGCTTCGCATCCACGCAGTTTGGAAATGGTTACTTTGACGTCGCCGGGAAGTTCTTCGGAACCGACGGCGTGTCCGAAGTGTCCTATGCCGGAAGGCTCGGCATTTTCGGCGGCCAGAATGCCTGGGACTACAATGCGGGCGGCGGGCAGACCGGCGGAGGATTCTCGGCCACGGGCTCGTTTGGGGACAACCTCGCCCAAGCCGATCCGGAAAAGCAGAGAGGCTGGATCGAGAGCATCACGAGCGGCAAGTTCCACAACCAGGCGGCGCAGGGCGCCGAATCCGCCCTCAGCGCGATGCTCGGACGCATGGCGGCCTACACCGGGCGCGAGGTGACCTGGGACGAGCTGCTTCGTTCGAACGAACACTGGGACGCCGGCATCAACCTGGAGAAACTCGGATAGGCTAGTAGCGGCTCTGGGGCTGCGACCGGGATGCCAAATAGTAGTCGATGGTGCGGCGAAGACCCTGGTCGAAATCGGTCCGCGCCTCAAAGCCAAACTCGCGCGCGGCGCGCGTGACATCCACGCACCGGCGCGGCTGGCCGTTGGGCTTCGACGGGTCCCACACGATCCGGCCGTGGAACCCGGTGAGCGTTGCAATTCTTTCGATCAGATCGCGGATGGAGATCTCCCGGCCGCTGCCGAGATTTACGGGCTCGGGCTTGTCGTAGCGTTCCGTGGCGCGCATGATGCCCTCGGCGCAGTCCTCGACGTAGAGAAATTCGCGAGTGGCGGAGCCATCGCCCCAACAGACGATTTCCGGGCGGCCTTGCTCGACCGCTTCAACGCACTTCCGGATGAGCGCGGGGATCACGTGCGACGATTCGGGATCGGAGCCGTCGCGCGGCCCGTAGAGGTTCACCGGCAGGAGATAGATCGCGTTCATGCCGTACTGCCGGCGGTACGCCTGGCACTGGACCAGGAGGGCCTTTTTTGCGATGCCGTAGGGCGCGTTCGTCTCCTCGGGGTAACCGCTCCAAAGATCGTCTTCGCGAAACGGAACCGGAGTGAACTTCGGGTACGCGCAGATCGTTCCGAGCACGACCGTTTTCTCGACACCGTGCCGCCGGCACGCCTCGATGAGCTGGATGCCCATGACGGCGTTGTCATAGAAGAATCGGCCCGGGCTGGCGCGGTTGGCGCCGATGCCTCCGACGACCGCCGCGAGATGGATGACGACCTCCGGACGCTGCTCCTGGAACAGACGCTCGATGTCCGCCGCGGTAGTGAGATCGTAGTCTTCGATTCGGGGCACAAAGACGTGCCCGCAGCCGTGGGTCCTCAGCTTTTCGACAAGGTGCGAGCCGAGGAACCCAGCGCCGCCGGTCACGACCAAACGCTTCTGCCGCAGGTCCATCAGTAGCTCCTTCCCCGGCCGGCGCGGCTGGCGCGAACGGCTTTGTTGCGAACGTTCGGCGCGGGGGGCATCTCACACTATAGTGCTTCAAAATCGAACCAAATCTCCGGGTGAGCGGGTCACCGCGCGCGGGGCGCCATTTTTCGCTCGCGCGGTGGCGCCCTTTTCACGCCATGAACCGGGCCGCCAGGACGCGGGGCAAGCCCGCCAGGTCGGCCACCACCTCGATTCCGGCCCAGCGCGAGTCGAACATGGCGCGCACCGCCTCGATCTGCCGGTATCCCAGTTCCAGGATCAGCCAGCCGCCGGGCCGCAGCGCTCGCGCCGCTTCGGCCGCCAGGCGTTGGTAGACATCAAGCCCGGCCGGGCCGGCATAGAGCGCCTGGCGCGGCTCGTGGTCGCGCACCTCGCGCGGCAGCCCCGGCTCTTCCGTGGTGGGAATGTAGGGCGGATTCGAGACGATCAGGTCCAGGCTGCGATCCGCATATGCCGAAACCAGATCGCTCGCCACGAACCGAACCTCGGCGCCGAGCCGGCGGGCGTTCTCCGCGGCAATGGCCAAGGCTCGAACCGAAATGTCCGTCGCGTGAACGGGCCGCTGCAGCTCGAGGGACAACGTCACGGCGATCGCCCCCGAGCCCGAGCCCACGTCCACAACGGATCGCGCCCCGGGCGCAAGCCGCAGGGCCGTCTCGACGAGGTGCTCGGTTTCGGGCCGGGGAATGAAGACTTCCGGAGTGACGCGGAATTCGCGGCCGTAGAATTCCTGCCGTCCGGTGATGTACTGGGTCGGCTTCCCGCTCAGCCGCTCGTGCAGGTAGCGGCCGTAGTGGAGCCAGGGATTGTGGCCGAGTTCCTGTTCCGGATGGCTGTAGAGATACGGCCGCTCGCAGCCCAGCGCATGGCAGAGCAATACTTCAGCGGTGAGCCGGGGCGCGGAAACGGCCGCTTCCTCAAGAAGGCCGAGCCCCTGTTCGAGCGCCGTCTGAATTGTCATCGTTCTGCTGCTTCATTATTTCGCCCTGGTAGTGGGTCACGAGCGCGTCGATCACCTGGTCCAGGCGGCCATCCATGATCATGTCGAGCTGGTAGAGGGTGAGGCCGATGCGGTGGTCCGTCAGCCGGTTCTGCGGGAAGTTGTAAGTACGGATCTTCTCGCTGCGGTCGCCGCTGCCGACCATGCTCCGGCGCTCGGCGCCGATCTCCGCGCGCTGCTTTTCCAGCTCCAGCTCGTAGAGGCGCGAGCGGAGCACGCGCATCCCCTTCGCGCGATTCTTGATCTGCGATTTTTCGTCCTGGCAGGAAACCACCAGCCCGGTCGGCAGGTGCGTGATACGCACCGCGGAATACGTGGTGTTCACCGACTGCCCCCCGGGACCGGAAGAGCAGAACGTGTCGATGCGGATGTCCTTGGGATCCACCTGGATCTCGACTTCATCCGCCTCGGGCAGCACCGCGACCGTGATGGCGGAGGTATGCACGCGGCCCTGCTGCTCGGTCACCGGCACGCGCTGGACGCGGTGGACGCCGCTCTCGTACTTCAGCTTGCTGTACACCTTCTCCCCGCTGATCAGCGCGATGACTTCCTTCACTCCGCCCACGGCGGATTCGCTCGCTGAGGAGATCTCAACCTTCCAGCGCTGCGATTCGGCGTAGCGCGTGTACATGCGGAAGACTTCGGCGGCAAAAAGCGTGGCCTCGTCTCCGCCCGTGCCGGCGCGGATTTCGAGCACGACGTTCTTCTCGTCGTTCGGGTCCTTCGGCAGCAGCAGCACCTTGAGATCCCGTTCGATGGCAGCCAGTTCGGGCTCGAGCCGGGCGACTTCGTCGGTAGCCATCGCCCGCAGATCTTGGTCGGCTTCCTCGAGCATGGGGCGGGCGCCGTCGAGATCCTGCTTTACGCGCTTCCAATCGCGATATTTCGAGACGATTTCCTCGAGATCGCGGCGCGTTTTGGCGGTTTTGCGGTAGCGCTCGGAATCGCTGATCACCTCGGGGTCCGCCATCTGGCGCGAGAGATCGTCGTACCGGGCTTCGGTTTGGTCAAGCCTCGAAAGATAGTCCATGGGCAATCAGGCGATGACCGGCGCGCCGCCCTGCGACTCCTCGAGCGCCATGGCGCCCTCGAGCGCGCGGATGGCCACGGCGGTCTGGTCGTCCGAGGGCGGCTGCGTTGTGATGCGCTGGAGCCAGAGGCCGGGAGCGGTCAGGGTGGCGAGCAATCCGGAGCGGCGCCTGGCTGCGTAACGGATGGCTTCATAGCTCAACCCGGCGATCAGCGGGAGCAGGGCGATGCGTCCGAGCAATTTCAGGGCGAACGAATCGAACGGCAGCAGCGTGTAGACCGCGATGGAAACCAGCATCACCACCAGCAGAAAACTGGTGCCGCAGCGCGGGTGCAGAGTCGAGAAGGTCTGCGCATTCTCCACCGTCACCGGCTTGCCGGATTCGAAATTGAAGACCACGCGATGCTCGGCGCCATGATACTCGAACACGCGGTGAATGTCCTTCCAACGCGAAATCAGGTACAGGAAGCCCACGAAAATCGCCATGCGGATCGAGCCGTCGGCGAGGTTGAATGGGATGCGGCTCTTAAAGACAGGCGCCCATTTGCCCAGCGCCGTGGCCAGATAAAGCGGCACCACTTTGTACAGAACGATGAAGAACGCCAACGAGAAGATCAGGTTCAGGGTGAGCATGCCGGAAGAGATTTCCTTTTTCTCGCCGGAAACTGCCCCTTCGGGCAGGGCGGCGTTCGCGGAGAATCGTAAGGCTTTGATCCCCAGCGACATGGCCTGGCCGAGTGTCCCGATGCCGCGCAGAATCGGGTAGCGGAAGACCGGATATTTCTCCGAGATCCTGGGGAGCGGATGTTCTTCCGTAACCATCTCACCGCCCGGCGTCCGGACCGCGACGCAGTAGCTGTGCGGCGCTCTCATCATGACGCCTTCGACCACGGCCTGTCCGCCGACCAGCGTTTCTTCGCCGCTCTCGAGTACAGGCAGCAACTGTACGCGCGCAAATAAACGCAAAAATTCTCCGGAAGACAAAGCTGGGTGTGCTCCTGTGTTCATTATACCAGCAGGCGGCGCGTGGCTCAGCGCCGCGCACGCCGCGCGGACCCGTTTCTAGCGGCCGGTACCGCAACCGGCCGGCCAAAGACCGCGTCCATCAAGTAGAGGCTTAGGAGCGTTATGAAGCGGCCAAGGTCGAAAGCTGTTGGAGGCTTCTTCCTGGCTGCGCTGTTGTGCGGCCCCGCTTGGGGCTCTGTACCTCCGCAACCTGGAACCGTAAATTACATCGAAGGGCAAGCGGCAATCGGCGCGCGAGCCCTCACGGAGAAATCCGTAGGATCCGCCAGACTAACGGCGGGCCAATTGCTCTCAACGGAGAACGGCCGGGCGGAGATCCTGCTGACGCCGGGCATCTTTCTAAGGGTCGACCATCAAAGTTCTTTGCGGATGATTTCACCAGGCCTGGCCGATACGATCATGACTCTTGAGAAGGGCCGCGCCATGGTCGAGGTTACGGAAATCCGGCCCGAAAACAACGTTCGAGTTGGCGAAGACGGCGCCGACACCCAGTTGCTGAAGGCAGGCTTGTACGACTTTGATGCGGACCGCGGCGTGATCCGCGTGTTCGACGGAAAGGCCGAGGTTCAAACAACCGGCCACCACATTGAGCTGAACAGCGGGCGCCAACTTGCCCTCAAAGCGGCGGGTAAGCTGAAGCCGCGGAAATTCGACAAGAACGCATACACGGACGATTTCTACAGGTGGGCTAGCCTGCGGTCCTCCTACTTGGCGGAGGCTAACGTGGATGCGGCCCGAAGATATGGGGGAGAGGCCGGCTGGTATTCCAGCGGCTGGTATGGCGGTTGGTATGGCGAGGGATGGTATTGGGACCCTTGGTTTGATGCTTATACGTTCATCCCGGGCGACGGAATCTTCTTCGACCCGTTCGGCTGGGGCTTTTACTCCCCGTGGTTCGCGTTTGGAGCTCCGTTCTTCGGGTTCGGCGGTGGCTATTACCATCATTTCGGACCGGGCTACAGTCCCCACTACATGCCCGGCGGCCACTCTTTAGGATATGTGGGACACGCGTACAGCGTTCGTGGCGGCATGAGCGGCTTTGGCCGCGGCGGTTCCCGCGGTTCCGGCTTCGGCGGCTTCCGTGGCGGAGGCGGCTTCCACGGATTCGGCGGCGGTTTCCATGGCGGCGGAGGCGGTTTCCACGGCGGTGGCGGCGGAGGCCACGGCCGCTAGCGTCCACTCGCGATCGCACCCGAAAACGGTCAGTCTGTCTGCCTGAGGCGCGGTATAGTCGGACCGGAGGCGCAAAAAGATGGATCAATCGGTCTGTTACACCTGGATGGATAGCCCCGTGGGAAAGCTGCGGCTGGCGGCGGATGATGCGGGCCTGAGAGAGCTGCGATTCGCCAGAGGGCTCGATCCGGATGGCGTAGACCCATCGTGGCGCGAGGACCCGGCTCCGCTGGCGGAGGCGATTCGCCAGCTCCGCGCCTACTTCGCCGCGGAGCTGCGCACGTTCAACCTGCCGCTGGCTCCGCTAGGGACACCGTTTCAACTGCGCGTATGGCAGCAATTGCGGAAGATCCCCTGGGGAGAAACAATTTCCTACGGCGAGCTGGCCACTCGCATCGGCAACCCCAAGGCGTCCCGCGCCGTGGGACTGGCCAACGGAGCGAATCCCATCGCGATCATTGTTCCCTGCCATCGGGTCGTCGGCAGCAACGGAAAGCTCACCGGCTACGGCGGCGGCCTCGAGATCAAGCAGTTCCTGCTGGCGCTAGAGCGCTCCGACGCTCTCTTGACTGGGGAAAGGACCAGTAGATCGGCGACGGCGGAATACTAGCCACGTACCCTTGAGAACTCCTATTGCATTCCAATATGTTCTAGAGTAATATGGGTTGACAATAGGAGCGGCATGAACAAGAAGGCGGATGTCTGGCAGGGCACGCTGGCGCTGATGGTATTGCGAACACTGCATGCGCTCGGTCCGCTGCATGGCTACGGCATTGCCCGACGGATTGAAACGACGAGCGGCGATCTGCTGTCCGTCAATTATGGAACCTTGTATCCCGCTCTGCTCAAACTGGAGCAGGAGGGTTACATCGCCTCGGAATGGGGCCTGTCGGAGAACAAGCGCAAAGCCAAGTTCTACAAACTCACCGCGGCCGGACGAAAGCATCTGACCAGGGAGGCGCGTGAGTGGGAACGGATGACCGGCATTATGGCTCGTTTCCTTCCACCAGCGGAGCAGACCTCATGAGACGTGCGCGCGTCTGGTTTCGCCGCGTTCTCAGCCTGTTTCAACGGGGCCGGCTGGATCGCGAGTTTGCGGAAGAGTTGGAGAGCCATCTTCAACTGCACGTCGGGGACGGGATTCGCAGCGGTCTGAGTCCGGAAGAGGCCCGCCGCCAGGCGGTGCTGCGGTTGGGCGGAATCGAGCCGGTCAAGGAGAGGCAGCGCGACCGCCGAGGCCTTCCGTTCCTCGAGTCTCTGGGGCGCGACCTCGCCTACGCCGCGCGTATGATGCGATCACATCCCGGATTTACGGCTACGGTCATTCTGACACTTGGCCTCGGCATCGGTGCCACTACTGCCATATTTACAGTGGTGAACGGCGTCCTCCTTCGCCCGCTGCCCTACCTTCAGCCGGATCGTCTGGTGTATGTGAGTGAGACCCTCGGGGGAAGACCGAATCCTTTCACATACACCCGGGACTACGCCGCTTTCCGGGACCACAACCGGACATTGAGCCAGATCGCCGGGTACATGTTCTTTGCGGCGAACTTTACCCGCGGCGATCGCTCCGAACGGATCACCGGTGGGTTGGCCACGCGATCGTTCTTCGACCTGTTAGGCGTTCAACCCGCTCTCGGCCGGAATTTCCTCCCAGAAGAAGACTCGCCGGGTGGCCCGCCGGTCGCGATTTTGAGCGGCGAGTTCTGGCGGAACAGGCTCGGGGCCGACCCCTCCGTGGTCGGCAGGAGCGTGATTCTGGACGGACGAAGCTACAACATTGTCGGGGTTCTGCCGCGCGGCTTCCGAGTGCCGGGCCAGTACGGAGGTGACTACACCTTTGCACTCTGGCTGCCCTTCGCCATCACGCAGAATCGCGCCGCTCGAAACGAGATTATGCTGTGCGCGGTCGGCAGGCTGAAGCCTGGTGCGACCTTGCAGCAAGTTCGCGCCGACCTCGATGCGCTCCAACAGGTGAAATTGCGACGGGGAATCCAGAAGGGGATCGTCGTTTCCGAGTGGCAAAACGAGATTACCCACGGCGTCAGGAGGTCCCTGCTGATTTTTCTCTGCGCTGCGGGATTCGTATTGCTGATGGCATGTATCAACGTGGCGAATCTTCTCCTTTCGCGGGCGGCCACGCGTGAAAGGGAAATGGGGATTCGGCGTGCGATTGGCGCGGGACGAAGACGAATTCTGCAGCAACTGTTAACCGAGAGCGCGTTGTTTGGTCTTCTCGGAGGGATGCTGGGCTTGGCATTTGCATATTGGGGCAAAAGCATTCTGGTCGCCTTTCTAGCCCCCAACCTGCCGTCCCTGGATCCGATACTGATCGACCGGGGCGTCCTTTTTTTCAACATCTCAGTCGCGGTGCTCACGGGTATCGCCTTCGGGCTTGCGCCCGCTCTGCAGACCTCAAACTTCGATGTCATGAGATCTTTGAAGGAGTCCGGCCGCGGCTCTTCGGACGGCCGGTCGCCCCAGCGTATACGCAGCATGTTGGTCGTGTCCGAAGTTGCTCTGGCGATGGTGCTGTTAAGCGGGGCCGGTTTGTTCTTAAAGAGTTTTTTCCGGCTGCGCAGCGTGGATGGCGGATACAAATCCGACCACATCCTGATGATGACTCTGGATCTGACTGCATCGAAGTACAAGACAGCCACTGATCAAACAGAGTTCTTCCGGCAGGCGCTCGAACGCATCGGAGAGCTCCCGGGTGTGCTAGCTGCCGGGGTGACGACCTCACCACCGTTCAGCTTGTACAGTTACACTCTCAGCGGAGTCATTCTGGAAGGGCAGCCCGAGGCGTCCACCTCCGTCGATGTGGCAATAGTGAGTCCCGACTACTTCCGAATTCTGGGGATTCCACTTGTGCGCGGCCGGATTTTCTCACCCGTAGATAGGGACGGTTCGCCGTCCGTGGTCGTGGTCAACGAGTCTTTCGCGCGTCGGTTCTATCCTAATGGAGACTGCCTGGGAAAGCGGATACAAAACTGGGACAAAGAGAACGACTACAAGACTATCGTGGGCGTCGTGGGCGACGTCAGGACCTACCCCGAGGACGAAGCACCGCCGGAGATCTATTGCCCATACTTGCAAACTGCCGGTACGCACATGACTATCGTGGTCCGCACAGCCGGCGACCCGCTTTTGATGTCGGCTGCGGTGCGTTCGCGGATCGCCGCTGTGGACAACACCCAACCTCCGCACGACATCACGACGATGGAACAGGCCATTGACGAGCATTTCACTCCGCGTCGCGTGAAGATGCAGTTGGTGGTCGTGTTTGCGGTCCTGGCTCTAATCTTGGGAGTCGTGGGCATCTATGGCGTGTTGTCCTACACGGTGCGGCGTCGCACTCATGAGATCGCTGTCCGTCTGGCATTGGGAGCTGAGCCGACTCGGATCATCGGCATGGTGATGAGCCGTGGAATGGGGATGATAGCGTCTGGCATCGGGATAGGACTCGCCGCCAGTCTCGCGCTAACCAGGCTGATTTCCGGTGAACTGTGGGGCGTTTCGGCTACCGATCCGTGGACACTCGCGGCGGTGGCATTAGTTCTTGTTGCGAGCGGGTTAGCAGCTTGTCTGATGCCGGCGCTCCGGGCCGCCAGAGCGGATCCAATGGCATCGCTTCGCCGCGAGTAGATTCCTCCGAAGTCCGCAACGCGATTGCGTCACTCCGGCCTGTCAACCTGCGCTCGCTGAGCGCGGCGTTTAGGGTCTTCAGCGCTCGAAGCCTTCATTTCACCCCGCCCTGAGCGATTTGCCCCAACCGAAACCGTCAAAATCCGCAGCAGAATGCCGCAGCGTTTCGCAATAGCCCCCCGAAGCGCCTGATTTGGCACTTTCCGGCCTTTTGGCCTCTTTATTGCTAACTCCCCTTCCGAAACCGAAAGGATAGCATCTGCTCCGCTTACTTCGAGATTGGGCCCATCTGCTTCAACCGGCAGCGGTTCTTGTCCTGGCCCTGGGGATCTTCCTGGTGGTGCGCAGCGCGGTCGTTCCCAAGTCGTTTGGCCAGTTCGGCCACTACCGTGCGGCCGCACTCGATGCCATCCGTGAGCGGCCCGTATCTTATGCCGGCCAGGAGACTTGCGTGGCCTGCCATGACGACGAGGCCAAGACGCGAGCACTGGGCAAGCACGCCCACGTGGCCTGTGAGACCTGTCACGGGCCGCAGGCACAGCACGCGGACGATCCGGCCGCGCACGTACCGCAACTGCCGGATGTTGCCAATCTCTGCCGCCGCTGCCACGAAAAGGATGCGGCCAAGCCGCAGGGCTTCCCACAGGTGGTCACCGCCGAACACTCGGCCGGGGCGCTCTGCACCGCCTGTCATCAGCCGCACAACCCGCACCTCTGAGAGCAAGCCATGGATATCACCCGAAGAGACCTGTTCCAACTCGGCGGCAAGCTCCTGGTGCTCGCGTCCGCCGGAGCTACGCTCGAGCAGATTACCGGCGCGGCGCCCGCCCCGGACGCCTACAAGATGGCCGACCACTGGTGGGGCATGATCATCGACATCGACAAGTGCATCGGCTGCGGCAACTGCGTGCGCGCCTGCTCCGCGGAAAACAGCGTACCCCAGGGCTATTTCCGCACCTGGGTGGAGCGTTACCAAGTCGGAGAGGACCAGCGGCCGGTCGTGGAATCGCCCAACGGCGGCATCGCCGGATTCCCGCCGCTCGCCCGCAAGGACGTCAAGAGTTTCTTCGTGCCGAAGCTCTGCAACCACTGTGCCGATTCGCCCTGCGTGCAGGTCTGCCCGGTGGGCGCCACCTTCGTCAGCCCCGATGGCGTGGTGCTGGTCGACGAGAGCTACTGCCTGGGCTGCCGCTACTGCGTGCAGGCCTGCCCCTATGGCTGCCGCTACCTGCACCCAACCAAGAAGACGGTGGACAAGTGCTCGCTGTGTTATCACCGCATCACCCGGGGCTTGACCACCGCCTGCTGCGAGTGCTGCCCCACCGGCGCGCGGCAACTGGTGGATTTCAAGAATCCGAAAGACCCGGTCCATGAATTCCTGCGCAATAACAAGGTGCAGATCTTGAAGCCGTACATGGCCACGGGAGCCAAGGTCTATTACAAGGACCTGGACGGCGCAGTGAGATGAGGAGCGGACAATGATCCCCGGTGTGAGCGGTTTCATGTATCCCAACGAGGTAGAGCTGCAATGGAGCCTGCTCATCGTGCTCTACCCGTATATCACCGGCCTGGTGGCTGGAGCTTTCATCCTGGCCTCGCTCGAGCGCGTCTTCAAGGTTCAGGCGGTCCGTCCCACCTACCGGCTGGCGCTGTTGACGGCGCTCTCCTTTCTGCTGGTGGCTCCTCTTCCGCTGCAACTTCACCTGGGACACCCTGAGCGGTCATTCGAGATGTATCTGACGCCGCACCGTTCCTCGGCCATGGCGATGTTCGGCTTCGTGTACCTGTGGTATCTCACCGTCGTGCTGCTGCTCGAGATCTGGCTGGAGTACCGCGCCGAGATCGTGCACCTGGCGCGGACCACCACCGGCCTGACGCGCATCATCTACAAAGCCCTGACGCTGGGCTCGGATAACATCAGCCCGCACGCTCGCCGGATCGACGACCGGGTCGGCTATGCGGTCACGGTCATCGGCATCCCGTCGGCCTTCCTGCTGCACGGCTACGTGGGTTTCATCTTCGGCTCGATCAAAGCCAACCCGTGGTGGTCCACGCCCCTGATGCCGATCGTGTTCCTGTTCTCCGCGATGGTGTCGGGCATTGCGGCCGTGCTGGTGCTGTACGTGGCCTCGATGAAGCTGAGGAAGACGCCGATCGACATGCGCTGCCTGGACACGATCGCCAGGTACCTCTTCTACACCTTCCTCATCGATTTCACGCTGGAGATGCTGGACCTCGTGCATCGCACCTACGAAGCCGACGAATCGTTCCGCAGCCTGGATTTCATGGTGCATACGCGGCTCTGGGGCTCGCAGGTGGTCGTGCAGATCATCCTGGGAACGCTGGTGCCCATAGCCTTGCTGGCGTCCACACAGCTCTGGAAGTTTCGCGAAGCGGCCCGCCGCGCGCTGTACGTCATCGCGGCCGGCCTGACCCTGGTCGGCATTTTCGCCATGCGCTGGAACGTAGTGATTGGGGGGCAGCTATTCTCGAAGAGCTTTCTGGGATACACCAGCTACAAAATGGAGTTCGCGACGCGCGAGGGTCTGCTGCCCGCGATTCTGCTCATGCTCCTGCCGTTCGTGATCTTCCTGGTATTGATCAAGCTCCTGCCGCCGTGGGAGGAAGGAAAGCTGTTACCGAGCCGTGACCGTGAGGGAGCGGTCGAGCAAAGTGGATATGTTGCTCCGTGACAGGCGTAAGTGATCGGGCGCACCGGGGCCGAAGGAGGCCACCATGCCGCAACCGGAATGGGACGCACTGGCACGCGAGGTCCACGACCTGGCGCGCCGTGTTGCCGAGATCGAAGCCCACCTCGGCCGCGCGGAGTGGAGCCCCGGGCCGGCTGCGGCCGCGCCGGTGGAAGAACGGCCCGCGGGCGTTGCCGCCGATGCCGCCTCGCTGGTTCCCATCGTCGGCCGCATGTTGCTCGGGCTGGCGGGCGCCTACCTGCTGCGCGCCCTGACCGACGGCGGCAACATCTCTCCGCGGGCCGGCGTGGCCGCCGGCATCCTTTACGCCATGGGCTGGCTTGTCTGGGCCGCGCGCACGCCTGCCGGCCAGCGCCTCGAAACGGCCCTTCACGGCCTGACCTCGGTCCTGATTCTGTCGCCGCTCTTGTGGGAAGCCACCCTGCGTCTTCACGCGCTTTCCACCTGGGCGGCGGGCGCGATCCTGGTTGCATTCACCATCTTCGGCCTGGCCATCTCCTGGCGCAAGAACCTGGCGATCGTCGCCACCATCGCCACGCTCGCCGGACTCGGAACCGCGAGCGCCCTGCTTATGGCCACGCACGATGTCCTGCCGTTCACCCTGGCTTTCCTGGTCGTTGCCGCCGCGGTCGAAGCCTCTGCGTGTCTGAACCACTGGCTGAGCGAGCGCTGGCTCGCCGCCGTTGCGGCCGATTTTTCCGTGCTGCTCGCGACCTGGCTGGTGACCAATGCGCGCGGCCTCCCGGAATCCTATGCGCCGATTCCAGCCAGATGGCTCATGGGCGCGCTGGTGGGACTGCTGGCGATCTACCTCCTCAGCACCATCGTCCGCACGCTGTTCCGCGGATTCAGGTTTACCGGATTCGAAATCGCGCAGTGCGCCGTTGCTTTCACGATCGCGCTGGGCGGCGGCCTCCGCCTTTCGGCCACCGCTCCGCGCCTCGCGCCTGCGATCGGGACGCTCGCCTTGGCCGGCGCGGCGGCCTGTTACATGCTGTCGCTCCTGAGGCTCCAGCGCCGGGGCGCCTGCCGCCGCAATCTCTACACGTACTCTACCTTCGGGATTCTGCTCGCGCTGGCGGGCAGCCGCATTCTGTTGGCGGGGTCCGCCGGCGTCCTATGGTTTGTGCTTGCGGCGGCGTGCGCCGGAGCCGGCCGCCTCTTCGGAAGGATGACGCTCGAGGTACACGCGGCCGTCTATCTGCTCTTGGCGCTGGCTTCTTCGGGCGCCGCGCAACAGGCCGGAGCTCTTTTGCTCGGCACGGCGTCCTGGCCGGGAGAGCGGCAGTCCGCGCTGTGGCTGGGCGCGGGCGCGGCGGTCGCGGCCTGGGCTCTGAGCGACCGGAGCAATCGTGCCGTGCGCCTGACCCTGGCCGCGGCTGCCGCCTGGGTCTGCGCGGGAATCGCGGCGGGATGCCTGACGGCGGCCTGCCGCTCCCTGCTCGGTCCGCAGGCGGGCCTCGCGTACTGTCCGACGCTGAGGACCGGGGCCCTGGTCGGCATGGGGCTGCTGCTGGCTTGGGCCGGTTCCCGATGGCGCTACCCGGAGTTCTCGCGGCTGATCTATCCGGCGATGATTCTGGGCGGCTATCGCCTGCTCACGCAGGATCTGTACGAGGAGCGCAAGGTAACCCTGTTCCTGTCCCTGCTCGTGTACGGTGCAGCGCTGACGGTCGTGCCCCGCCTGAAGAAGGCGCCGTCTTGAGGCCCGCCGGTCGGAGCCCCGCTGGCGGTAGTGTCCTGAAGCTGTGTTGCCGGAAAAACGGCCGCCCATCGTCGGTAATCACCTCCGGGGCATCGAGAAGTGGCTGGCAGCATGAATTTCACTTCTTCGGGTGACGGCGGCATGTTGACGGCGTTGGTCGGGACTTGCCTCAAACCCGGCTTTCCCGTACTCTGAGGGCATGGAAGTGCACTTCACGCCCGAGCAGCAAGCGCGCCTCGCGCAGATTGCCATCCAGACTGGCACGGCCCCTGAGCGTCTGGTGAAGGATGCCGCTTTGCGCCTGCTCGAGGAGGACGCCCGCTTCCGCGCCGCCGTGCGGGAGGGTATCGCCCAAGCGGACCGCGGCGAGTTCGTTGAAGAAGAGGAAATGGACGCCCGCTTCGAACAGATGTTGCGTACCTAAGAAACCATGCGAATCCGCTGGACGCCCGCCGCCGCAGCGGACCTCAAGCACATAAGCGATTACCTCAAAGAGTATCATCCTCATTACCGGCAGCCCACCCTGCGCAAGCTGTACGAGGCTGTCCGGTCTTTGAAGCACTGGCCGCAGCTTGGACGCCCCGGACGCGAGGAAGGCACCCGAGAGCTTTTGTTCCCGCCCCTGCCCTATGTCGCTGTTTACCGCGTGAAGGAGCAGACCATTGAAGTCCTGCGCATCCATCACGGCGCGCAGGACCGGCCCTAATCGGCCGGCGCAGGCAGGCTTAACTCATCGGGTAGGTTTCTGGACGCGTCAACAAGCCGCGATTCTGCCAGCCCTGCCGTGGTGCAGTGGTCCAAACGAAGATTCCGTTTACATCCAATTCAGCGGCGACCCACGCGTAGGTGATCTCGGCAGGGAGCACCGGCGCCCGTTCCGGAATACAGCCGGTTATCAGAGCTTGCCATGGATGGGTATTCAATGGGTCGATATAAACGAAAAGGTGTCGCTCTTGACATCCACTGGCACCGAGCTTCCGCCTGTTATCAGACTTTATCGCCTCGGCTTCCAGCGCTCGTTGCAAATCGTCCGCTTTGACCAAGCTGCCTGTCATCGAGTCGCAGGGGCCGCCGAGCCAGATGCGGGCCGGCGGCGGCAGCGTTAGAGTTAATCCCTCGACGATTTGGAGATCCTGAAGAATCCTGGAGACAGCCGGACTGCTTCGGTCGAGCTCGCAATGGTACTTCGTCAGCCCCTCCGCCTCTATCGCGGACAGGTATCGATCCACGTTTTTCAAGACGTGCTGAATCCGGGCTCTTGGACTGGGATATACCAACCAACTCTGTCGGCAAGCGGCCGCACGCACGGAGCATCCCCGTCGCTTGAGTTCTGCCAGGGTCTGCTGCGACTGCTGAAGGGTGGATCTCGTCACCTCAACCGCCGCCTTACCACCCTCAGCGTAGGTCAGGTCAAAGTCGTATTTGCCGGTGCTCTGTTGCGTCTGAAATATCGCCCGCGCGCCCTTATGTATCGTCTCGATTACGTATTTGGCAACCCGCTCCGGGTGATCCATGGTGCGGTCGCTCAGGCTTTTCAGTTGAAGTCCACCGCCCGGGCTATCTTCACGGCCGGGTTCTGCTTGAGCTGCGCGAGCACGGTTTCCGGAACGGCGGTGTCGCTCTCGACGATGGCGAGCGCTTCCAGCGGCTCGCCGGGATGGAGCGGCGCGTCGCGCCGGCCCAGCGAAAAGTTCGCGATGTTGATGCCGTTCTTGCCGAGCACCGTTCCGACGTGGCCGATGACGCCCGGCACGTCCTGGTTCACCATGAAGGCCAGGTGCCCCGAGAGCGGCGCCTCGCAGGCGATGCCGTTCACGCGAATGATCCGCGGCCGGCCCATCAGCACGGCGCCTTCCACCTCGGTCGAACCCGCATCGGTGACCAGTTCCAGCGTGACCGAGTCCACGTGAGCCGCCTTCTTTTCGTGCTGCTCGGAAACCCGCATCCCGCGCTCGGTCGCGATCTGCATCGCGTTCACCAGCGTCGCTTTCTGCGACAGCCAGCGGTTCAGAAGGCCGACCAGCCCCGAACGCCGGATCAGGTGCGTGCTGCCGTTGCCGATCGCCCCCGAGTAGACCAGCCGCACCTCGGTCGGATTGCCGTGCGAGATCTGGGCCGCAAAACTGCCCAATCGTTCGGCCAGCGCGATGTAGGGCCCGAGCACCTTGTACTGCTCCGGCGTCAGCGGCGGCATGTTGACGGCGTTGGTCGCGACGCCGTGCTTCAGGTACGCGGCGATCTGCTCGGCGATCCGGACGCCGACGATCTCCTGCGCCTCTTCGGTCGAACCCGCGATGTGCGGGGTCGCCAGCACCGTTTCGAGGCCCAGCAGGGGCAGATCGGCGGCCGGGGGTTCCGGCTTAAAGACGTCGAGCGCGGCGCCGGCCACCTTGCCGGATTGAATCGCCTCGGCCAGCGCTTCCTGGTCCACCATCTCCCCGCGCGCGCAATTGAGAATGCGGACGCCCGGCTTCATCTGCGCGATCGCCTCGCGCGAGATGAGCTTGTGCGTTTCCGGCGTCAGAGCCACGTGAATCGTGATGTAATCGCTCTCGCCGTAGAGCCGCGGGAGATCCACCAGAGCGACGTCCAGGTCCGCGGCGATCTGCGGGCTCACGAAGGGGTCGTTGGCCAGGATCCGCATTTCAAACGCGCGGGCGCGCAGCACCACCTCGCGGCCGATGCTGCCGAGCCCGATCACGCCCAGCGTCTTGCCGCGGATCTCGTTGCCCATGAACTTCTTCTTTTCCCACTTGCCGGCCCTGGTCGAGGCGCTGGCCTGCGGGATGGAGCGCGCCAGGGCGAGCATCAGCGCGATGGTATGCTCGGCCACCGAGACCGCGTTCCCGCCGGGCGTATTCATCACGATCACGCCCGCCGCGGTGGCCGCGTTGAGATCCACATTATCGACCCCGACACCGGCCCGGCCGATGACGCGCAGCCGCGGCGCTTTCTCGAGAACCTCTTTCGTCACTTTGACGGCGCTCCGCACGATCAGCGCATCCGCCTGCGGCAGGCAGTTCAGGTACTCTTTCGGGTTGGACTCCACCACGTTCCAGCCCGCCTGCGCTTTCAGCAGCTCGATGCCCGCGGCGGCCATCGGCTCGGCAATGAGGATGTTCATACGGTCACCTCCTTGGGGAGCGCCGCCTCGGCGTAAACTTTCTCGACCGCGGCAACGCCTTTGCCGAGCTCGACCGGGTAGCCGTTGGCGGCAAGAATCAGCTCCAGCCCGGCGATGACTGCAAACAGGTCGGGGAAATCGAAGTAACCGAGGTGCGCGATCCGGAAGATCTGGCCCTTCATCGTGCCCTGGCCGTTGGCGATGATCGCGCCGAAGCGGCTCTTGAATTCCTTCACGATGACGCTCGAATCCATGCCCTTGGGGGCCTTGATCGCCGTGACCGAGGAGCCGGGCGAGCCCGCCGCGAACAGTTCGAGGCCCAGCGCGGTGGCCGCCTCGCGTGTGGCGCGCGCCAGCAGTTGCGCGTTCTCCGTCAGTTTGGGCATCCCGATCTGCTTGATGTATTCGAGCGCGGCGGCGAGCGCCAGAATCAGGCTGGTCGAAGGCGTCCAGCTCGATTCGCCTCCGTCGGCGCTCTTCTTTTCCTTCTTCAGGTTGAAATAGTAGTGCGGCAGATTGGCCGTGTCGGCGAACTTCCACGCCTTCGGGCTGATAACCATGAACGCGAGACCCGGCGGGATCATGAACGCCTTCTGCGAGCCGCCGATCACCACATCGAGCCCCCAGCCCTCGATATCCAGCGGCATGGTGCCGATTCCGGTGATCGCGTCCACGACGAAGATGGCCGCTGTCCTGGCGATCGCCTCCGCCATGGCGCGCACGTCGTGCGCCGCGCCGGTCGAAGTCTCGGACGCCTGGACGAACACGCCGCGCGCGTCCGGGTTCTCCGCGAGCGCCGAGGCGACCCGGTCCGGCGTGACGACATCGCCGTAGCCGGCCTTGAGGACCACGGCGTTCAAACCGTAAGCGGCCGCGATGTCCGCCCACCGTTCGCCGAACTTCCCGGCGACACAGACGATCACTTTGTCGCCACGGGAAAACAGGTTCGACACGGCGGCGTCCATTGCGCCGGTTCCCGACGAGCTGAACACGAGCACGTCGTGTGCGGTGCCCAGCACTTCCTTCAGGTCTTTGAGTGCCGAGCGGTAGACGTTGCGGAAATCCTCGGTGCGGTGATGGATGTCCGACGCCATCATTGCGTGGAGAGCGCGGGGGTACAACGGCGTTGGCCCCGGAGTTAAAAGACGTTGTTTGCGAATGTACATGGGCGTTTAGTCTATATAGAATAACAGAGTCATGGCACTACTCGACCGCATACAACAGGACATGACCGGGGCCATGAAGGCCCGGACGGAGGATCGCCTGAACGCCCTCCGGATGATCAAGGCGGCATTGAAAAAACAAGAAGTGGATTCGATGAAGCCGCTGGATGAGAAGACCGAGCTCCAGATCCTCAATACGCTGATCAAGCAGCGCCGCGAAGCCGCCGATATGTTCCGCAAAGGCGGCCGGCCCGAACAGGCCGCGAAAGAAGAGGCGGAGCTGCGGCTGATCGAAACCTACATGCCGGCCCTGGCGGGCGAGGAGGAGATCGAGCGGGCGATCGCGGCCGCGCTGGCCGAAACCGGCGTGACCTCGGCCAGGCAGATGGGCGTCGTCATGAAGGCCGTCCAGGCCCAGCTCGCCGGCAAGCGGGTGGACGGGAAGCTGCTCAGCGATAAGGTGCGCGCGCGGCTCGAAGGGTAAAGACATTGCAGTTCTTGCGCATGATGTAGACCGCTTGCTCACGCGCGCGGCTCAGTATCGTTGCTGAGCCGCGACCGTCAGGGAGCGGTGGCGCAATCGCCTTGTGCTCACGCGCGCGGCTCAGTATCGTTGCTGAGCCGCGACCGTCAGGGAGCGGTGGCGCAATCGCTTTGTGCGCCGCGCGCGGCTCAGTATCGTTGCTGAGCCGCGACCGTCAGGGAGCGGTGGCGCAATCGCCTCGTGCGCCGACGGAGCGGAAAAGCGACCCGCGTGATATTGTTTCCCGGCTCGATTTGCTGTATTGTTGCTTTGCTGTGTTGAACGCAGATTAGATGTTGCCGTATGTCAACATGCATATGCCGCGCACCACATTCACGCCATGACACTCAACGAAGACCGCGAAAAAGAACTGGCAGCCGACTTGAGAAGGGTGATCGCTGCATCCGGCGAAACTCTTGAGCGGATTGCGGATATCGTCGGCGTGGACCGGACCACGCTATGGAAATGGAAGCGGCGGCCCACCACCGAGGGCTTGCCGAAACTGGCGCTTTTCCTCCGGCGCGCCGGAAAGGACGCCCTCGCCGCCAAGTTCCTGACTGCGTTCTTTGAGGAGTACCCGGAACTCACCGGAATGGTAGTCATATCCCCAGATGTGGATAGGGGTCCTGGTACTTCGAGCAAGGGTTCTGGTACCGATCTTGCCGCTGCCAGCGAAAAAATTCCCCTTTCCTCCGCGCCCTGTCCGATCTGCTATAGGAGAAACAAGAGAATTACGGATCTGCGGGCCCAAATGCTCTACAATACTTTGGATGATGTTCTCGATTTGGGAGAGAGCGAGGTGGTGGTGTCGCTCAACCAAATGCTTCGAAGTTTTTTGAAGTTGATGAAGGAGCAGCGTTCTAAGAAGTAAGAAACTAATTGGAGAATCCCCTCATGCGAGAGTTGCTGAATAGGCTCAGAGCGCCAATCGATCACGAGTCTGAAACCGTTAGAGAGCTCCGGGAATCCATCGCCAAAACCATCGAGCGGGTGATGGAGCTTTCGGGCGAATATGCCGCCTCCGCGGACCCCGTTGTCTGCCCGCCCTCGCGCCTCGATCTCCACATCGTCCGCTATCAACGCAATCGGACCAGATACCTCCGCGAGCTGGCGAGCGACATCCGCTTCACGACTCGAGCGATGCGCGGCGCATCGGAGTGCCAGCCGGAGTGGTGGACGTTCGTGTGCCTGGTAGCGCGCCTGTGGGCGAATTGGATCGGCCTGGCCGTGGCCTCCGCGAGCTTGCAGCCCCCGCCGTCCCGCGGGTATCGAATCCGGCGCATTGTCAGCCTGCTCGATCTGATGGACGCAATGGACGCTGCAATGGACGCTGCATGACCCCGGCGATTCTGGCGATCTGGTACACCAGCATCGGCTTGCGCGTGCTGTTGATGGCCGCGCTGGTGCGCCGCCGCCTGGCGCTGCGCTATCCGGGATTGTCGGTGTTCCTGCTCGTCAGTTTGGCTTGCTCCGGCTATCTGGTTGCCGTTTGGGCTTCGGGTCACAGTCAGCGGGCCTATTGTTTCGCCTGGAGCGGCGTGCAGACATTCGATGTCGCCTCGAATGCCATTGTGGCTCTCGAGGCGTTTTGGGCCATGACGAAGTTTCGCAACACGGGATCTTTCGGGGTTGCGCTCATTACGGTATTCGGGGGGCTTTCGGCTCTTGCCGTCTGGTCAACAACGCATCTGACCGTGCCGGGCATGAATCCAGCCCTGGTGACGGAAAGGTATTACACCGCGATCTGTCTCGGATTCCTGCTCCTCTCCTTCCTGTTCTGGCGATCCTCTCCGATGCGAATGAACGCCCGCTGGTACGTTCGCATCTTGCTCGTATATTTCGCCGGCGATGTGCTGGGGAACAATTTGATGTTTGTAGCGAACACCCCGGCGACGCGCGCGGCGAATATGCTCCCTGCCATGGTTTGCTATGCCCTATGGGCGATAAAGATGGTTCCGGCGGGCGAGGCATTTACTCCGGCGATGACCGCCGAGGAACGCGAGCGGCTCTTTATCGAGGCGGAGGAGATGGCCGGCGTGCTCGGAGGGCTGCGGAAGCATGCCCGCAAAGGCCGGCATGCTTCCCCTTTAGATGGATAGTCTACTCGCAGGGTGCGGGGCAGGACGGATTTGTACCGCTGGGGCAGGTGCACATGGGGCTCGGGCCGTTCTGGCCGTTCTGTCCGCCCTGGGGGCCGGGGGGGCTCTGGGCGCCCCCGGACGCGACGCTGAACGCTGCCGCGGCTAGCAGCGATGCGGCAAAGATAACGCGAGCAATCTTGATGACAGTGGATCGCTTTTTCATCGGTGTGACCTCCTCAGGTCTTTTTGGGGGTTGACCCCGTGCCATGCTACTGCAAAAATGATCGCCGCGCACCTCCCTCCTGCCGCCTGGGAGCCAACCCGACCCGCGTCAACCCGAGCCGCGTCAACCCGACCCGCGTCAACCCGACCCGCGTCAACCCGACCCACGCCGAGCCGC
>Ga0326727_10002895_pt1 | contig 56653 bp, 65 predicted proteins | sample MB2enrmetagenome_FD_207643 | JGI IMG/M metagenome (GOLD analysis project Ga0326727, IMG submission 207643) | Lab enriched peat soil microbial communities from McLean, Ithaca, NY, United States - MB29MY | ecosystem: Environmental > Terrestrial > Soil > Wetlands > Peat | place: USA: New York... | reverse complement strand
ACGGCGTTGACCATCTTTTGCACTGGTCCCATTGGCGAAGAAAACATCAATTCCACGCTCTGCGATGCCACTACCGAAAACGGGGATCACCGCTGCCTCTCCTCTATCTACAACTGTAGTATTAGGCGAGCACGCTCTCCGTGGGTGTCCACGGCCGCAACTGGCTCTCGGCCACGCCGCGATAGGTCAGCTTGCCCATCCATGTGTTGAGCCCTTCGGCCAGGCCCGGATCCTGCAGCAACGCTTCGCGCGCGCCCAACTGCGCCAGCCGCAGCACGTAGCCGATGGTGGCGTTGGTCAGCGCCAGCGTGGAGGTGTGCGGCACAGCGCCCGGCATGTTCGTTACGCAGTAGTGCACCACGCCGTCCACCACATAGCTGGGGTTGGAGTGCGTGGTCGGCTTGGCCGTCTCCACGCAACCGCCCTGGTCGATGGCCACGTCCACAATCACCGCTCCCTGCTTCATCTGGCTCACCATCTCTTTGGTCACCAGTTTGGGCGCCGTGGCGCCGGGAATCAGCACGCCGCCAATCACCAGATCGGCCTCGCGCGTGGCCTGCGCAATGTTGTAGCTGTTCGAGGCCAGCGTGTAGATGCGTCCGCCGAAGGTGTCGTCCAGTTCGCGCAGCCGGTTCAGATTCTTGTCGATGATGGTCGTCTTCGCGCCCATGCCCATGGCGATCCGCGCCGCGTTGGTGCCCACAATGCCGCCGCCCAGCACGGTGACATGCGCCGGAGGAACTCCCGGAACGCCGCCCAGCAGAATGCCGCGGCCGCCCCGCTCCTTCTCAAGATACGTAGCGCCCACCTGCACGCTCATGCGGCCGGCCACTTCGCTCATCGGCATCAACAGCGGCAGCGCGCCCGTGCGGTCCTTCACTGTCTCATAGGCAATGCCGATCACGCCCGACTCCAGCAGTTTGTCGGTCAACTCCTTGACGGGAGCCAGATGCAGATAGGTGAACAGCACCAGCCCTTCGCGGAAGAAGCCATATTCCTTCTCAACCGGCTCCTTGACCTTGACCACCATATCGGCCTTGCCCCACGCATAACCGGCCTCGCCCACGATCTCGGCGCCCGCGTTCTGGTACTCCGCATCCGGAAAGCCCGACAGGGCTCCGGCCTGGGTCTCCACCAGAACCTTGTGCCCGGCCTCTACCAGCGCCTTTGCGCCAGCCGGCGTTACGCCTACCCGCGCCTCGTTGTCCTTGATTTCCCTGGGAACTCCGATAATCATGTCGATCTCCTCTCGAATGGAAGTCCGTGGCTCGATCCATGCCCCATTTGCCTGTGGTCCCCCCAATCCGTCCGTTATGGCGGCTTGGGGGTAGCAGCCCGGCGTCGCTCTTGCGATCCTTGGGGGAGGGCGGCACGACGCCAGGCCGGCTCTTGACCCGACCCAATGCATCCTACGGCGAAATCTTCAACCGATGTATGCAATTATCGTGATAAAACTAGATCATGAGAACAAAACGCGATGATTTGCGCCCATCATCGGCTGATTTGACTGGATTTTCCTCCGGAAGCGCGCAGACCTACTCCGACGACCTGCTCGATGACCTCGACGCCGCCATCCTGCGCCACCTGGAGCGTCATGGCCGAGCCACCAACTACGAAGTTGGCGAAGCCGTAGGCCTCTCCGCCTCCGCGGCCTCCCGGCGGATTCTTGCGCTAGAGGCATCCGGCGCTATCCGCGGCTATCGCGCCCTCATCGACGACCGCTTCCTCGGCAAGCGCCGCACCGTCTACATCCGCGTCACGCTGGAACGCCAGTCGGCCGCCGTTCTTGAGGCCTTCGAGGCCGCCGTCCGCCGCTGTCACGATATCGTCAGTTGCCATCTGATGGCCGGACAATATGACTATATGCTCGTGGCCCGCGTGGCGGGAATCGACGATTACGGCCGCCTGCACCAGGCCGAACTCAGCCGCCTGCCCGGCGTCACCCGGCTTGAAACCAGCTTCGCCCTGCGCGACGTGCTGGACGGTGCCGAGCCCGGCAAGCAATAAAGCGGGCGCGGCCCTCCCGGCGGAAGGTCCGCGCCCATTCTTGTTGCATGACAGGTCCCCTTAGGCCATCGCTTCCCGCGCGTCCTTCCACAGGTCGATTGAGGCATCCACCGCGTAACTGTCGATCGCTTTCAGTTCCTCCGGCGCATTCCCGGCTGCCCCCTCGAAGAAAAATCTCCCTGTCGATCCTGCGGGAGCTATCTTTCCCAGCTTTTCGCCTTCATCCCGCTTTACCGGCTGGTTGGCCGTACAATGATGGTGAGGTAGATCCAGTCTTCCAATGTCATTGAACGGTTATCCTTCGCGCTCCTCGCGGTCGCATGGCTTGCGCTCGCTCTTCAGCATGTTTTCCAGCGACCTGGCCATCGATCTCGGCACCGCCAACACCCTCGTCTATGCCGCCGGCAAAGGCATCGTCGTCAACGAACCTTCCATCGTCGCCATCAACAAAAACACTGGCGAAGTGGAGGCCGTGGGCAAAGAGGCCAAGGAGATGCTCGGTCGTACGCCGGGCAACATCGTGGCCATCAAGCCCATGAAAGACGGCGTCATCGCTGACTTCAAGGTCACCGAGAAGATGCTCAACTACTTCATCCAGAAGGCGCACAACCGCAAGATGCTGGTTCATCCGCGCATCGTGATCGGCGTGCCCTCCGAGATTACGCAGGTGGAAAAGCGCGCCGTCGAGGACTCGGCTTACCGCGCCAAAGCCAGCGAAGTCTACCTCGTCGAGCAGGCCATGGTGGCCGCCATCGGCGCGGGACTGCCCATCACCGAGCCCTCCGGCAACATGGTGGTCGATATCGGCGGCGGCACCACCGACATCGCCGTCATCTCGCTCAGCGGCATCGTCTACTCGCGCTCGGTCCGCATGGCCGGCAACCAGATGGACGAGGCCATTACCAACTATCTGAAGCGCAAGTACAACCTGCTGATCGGCGAACGCACGGCAGAGCAGATCAAGATCGAGATCGGCTCCGCCTTCCCGCTGGACAAGCCGCTCTCCATGGAGATCAAGGGCCGCAACCTCATCGAGGGCGTGCCCAAGACCATCACCGTGGACGACAGCGAAATCCGCGAAGCGCTCGGCGAGTGCATCGCCGTCATCATGAACGCCATCCGCGTCGCCCTGGAGCGCACCCCGCCCGAGCTCTCGGCCGACATCTCGGACCGCGGCATCGTGCTGACCGGCGGCGGCGCTCTCATCAAGAATCTCGACAAGCGCATCCGCGAGGAAACCGGCCTGCCCGTCTCGGTGGCCGACGATCCGCTGGCCTCCGTCGTACTGGGCACCGGCAAAATGCTCTCCGACTTCCGCCTGCTGCGCAAAATCAAGATCGACTAATCGCAACAAGACAGGGAATGGCTCTCCTGCCGTATCGGACAAGCTGTTCCCTGTCTCCCCCTTCCTCCCCTTCCTGTTCTGCCATTCGCCGTTCGAGCTCCAGCCCCGTTCGATCCCCAGCCGTTGGTGAGCAGTCCTTCAGGCCACAGCATTCCCGCGTCCGGAGTTGCATTGTCGAGCCGTAGCGGCTACACCATGAAAACTTCGCCAATTCAGGGAAAAATAGTTGGAATTGCCTGGGTGATCGTGGCGTGGATCGGGTAGCATAAATCAACTCCCTGGTTATGCTTCGGATTGGCCCGCGTAGTATTGCGCCGCGCGTACGTGTAGTTTTTTGACTCCTGAAGTAGGCAACGGCGGCAAGTGCGCGTATCGGTTGGGGCATAGCGCTTGGAAAGAGCGCTACCCATGTCCATGCCTTTGAGTGCCTGCCGAAAGCTCTCCATCCTCGTGTGGCTGCTGGCCCTTGTCGCCATTCCCGTGTGGAATGCCGTCGATCCCGGCAACGGCTGGGACGCCAAGCCCATCCTCAACGCCATCCATTCCCTGGCAGCGGGCCACGATCCCTACCTGGACGGCATGGCGACTCGCATCGACTTCCAGAATCATCTGGCCCTTCATCCCGGCGCTCCCATCCCCTTCTTTTACGTGTACTCCCCGTTGACGCTGCCTCTGCTGCGCGCCGTCAGCGCGTTTCCAGCGGCGCTCTACTGCGGCTTCTACTGGCTGCTCTATGCGGTGGGCGCCATCCTGCCGCTCTGGGTATGCGTGAAGACGGCGGAAGCAAACGAGCGGCAAATCGTCGCTCTGGTGGCGCCCGCGGCGCTGTTTTTTCCCGGTCTCTTGCAGCACTGCGCCATCATGAGCGGCAACACCGCGTACATCTTCTATGGCCTGATCTTTGCCGCCGCTTTGTGGGGTTGGCGGCGCAGCCAATGGCGCTGGTTCTATCTCGCGGTGCTGCTGGCTTCCTGCTTCAAGCTGCCCTTCCTCAGTCTGCTCGCGATTCCGCCGCTTTCTGCGCGCAAGCAATGGCTCCCGGCCGGCATTGCCGCGGCTGCTGGCGCGGCGCTGTTCGCCGTCCAGCTCTGGATCTGGCCGGACTACTTCCACCACTATCTGCAGGCTTTGACGCTCATCTTCAGCCTCGACCATGGTTTTGGATTCGCGCCCACCGGTCTTCTGGGCAGGGCACTGTTCGATGCCGGAATGCCCTATTCCACAGGCGGAGCAATTTTTCATCTACTTTTCGCATTGCTTTTGTTCGCTTCTCTCCTGTTCCTCTCCCGGCAGCATCTGCGTAGTAGGTTTTCGCTGGAGCAATGGGTGCCGGTGCTGCTGACCGGCGTCCTGCTGCTGAATCCGCGCGTGCAGGAATACGATGTGGCTCCGCTCACCGTCTTTCTGGCCGTCATTGTCTGGCGGTCGGCAGCTTCCAGCCTGGGCAACGCGCGGGCACTCCTGTTCTGCGCGCTTGGCTTCGTTGTTCTCAATGCCGGAGCCATCGCGGTAAACACCTTCGATGTTGAGAACTACTACTGGAATCACGGCGAAGGCATCCTGCTCACGGCCATCTTCACAGCGGGTGTTTTCCGCCTCGTGATGCTCTCCCGCGCTCCTACAGAGGTTTTCGAAGAAATCGAAGACGAGCCTCTGGCTGCCGAAGCCGCTTTCTAGGTTCGCTCCTCGGCGCTTTGGCCTTCTTGCGCTGTGGGTGCGCACCATTCTTTTCCCGTCCCGTTCCTGCGAAGCCAATTTGGCCGGAGGGTTGTAGCATAGAGGCAGGGTCGTTTGTTTGTTGGGTCTCCCAGGTCTTGGCCGTACAGCTTGGGTTCCCGGCGGGGTTGCGTAGGTGCTGGCAGCCCGCCCTATCACCTATTTTGCACTGGAAAAAGTCCGCCCGCCCGAGCTTGAGCCATGGAGCCCTTCTTCGTCCGCTACCGTAACTTCCTCGTTCTGTTTGTCATCCTTTTGGCACAGATCGTAGGCCTGGCCGTCCAGGTGCGCCGCACCGCGGACGGACGCGGCGTTCTTGACCCCGGAGACGGTCCCGGCGTCCGTTTGATCCGCTACTGGGCCGAAAGCATCGTGGCCCCGCCGGAGCGCGGCATCCACTCCTCCAAGCTGGGCCTCATCGGCCTCTGGCAGAGCTACCTTGACCTCCGCCACGTCCGCGAACAGAATCTGGACCTGCAACGGACCATCGACCGGCTCCGTCTGGAGCAGGCCGCCATGATGGAAGATGCCCGGCAGGGACAGCGCCTGCAGGCCATGCTCGACTTCCAGCAGAAGTACATTTATTCCACCCTCCCCGCCCAGGCCATCGGCTCCAGCGGCAGCGATCAATCCCGCGTCTTCTACCTCGACAAGGGCTCCAGTAACGGCCTCAAGCCGGACATGGCGGTCATCACTCCGGACGGCATCGTCGGCAAGATTCGCGTCGTCTTCCCACACACCGCGCAGGTGCTGGCCGTCAACGACCAGAGTTCCGGCGCGGGAGTAATTCTGGAAAACACCCGCATCCGCGGCATTCTGCGCGGCAATGCCGCCGGGCAACTCGAGATTGTCGGCATCCTCTCCGATCAGCGTATCCAGCCGGGCGAGAAGGTGCTCACCGCCGGCGGCGACATGATCTTCCCGCGCGGACTTCCCGTCGGCGTGGTGCAGAAGGTGGTCCCCGACCCGGATCACGACTCGTTCATCAACGTTCTCATCCAGCCGGCTGCCCACCTGGAGCGCCTCGACGAGGTTTTGGTCATCACCTCCACCCAGCCGCGCTACTCTGACCAGGAGCAACAGGATCTGGCTGCCAGCGAAGCGCTCAAGAGCGTAGACCTTGCCGCCATCCAGGAACAGAAGAAGGCCTCGCAGATCATGGCCGAACGCCTGCCCGGCCTGACCGATCCGAACCTGCCTTCTCCGCAACAGCCCGCGGACGGCGCCGCAGCGCCTGTGCTTCCCACTACGCCCAGCCGGGCGCCGCTGCCGCTCCATCCAGATCGCTTTTCTCCCAGTCAGGTTACAGCCGCTCCGCTCACGCATTCGGCCGCGCCGGCTACGCCTGGAAAGACACCACTCAAGCCGGCTTCGTCTGCCGGGCAGCCCGCCGTGTCCCACCCGGCCACCGCGCATCCTGCCGCTCCCCATGCGGCCAACGACGGGAGGAACCAGTAATCATGTCCATGCTCGGTGCGGACTCCCGCCGCGATATTGAAATCCGCAGCTACCCGCTGCTGGTCTACGTTCTTGTACCGCTGATCGCGCTGGTGCTTCAGGCCTGGCTGCCGCGCGTGGTCGGCCCCTATGTGTGGTTCGACTTCCCGCTGGTGGTCACCGTCTACTTCGCCATGGGCCGCCGCAGCCCCATCCAGGGAACCACCATGGGCGTAGCGATGGGCCTGATGGAAGACGCGCTCTCGCATCACGCCATCGGCATCAACGGCATCTCGAAGACCGTCGTCGGCTTCCTGGCGGCTTCGGTCGGCGTGCGCATCGACGTCGAGAACCACACCATCCGGCTGATTCTCACGTTTCTGCTGTCGCTGCTGGCCAGCGCCATCTACGTCTTCATCTACAGAATTCTCCTGGGTCTGAACCTGGAATGGAGATGGTTCACCGAGCTGTTCCGCGCCATCGGCAACTCTCTCCTTGTCCTGGTGCTCTTCCCCCTGCTCGACCGCTTCCAGATCAGGGACTAGACAGGCTTCCCCTCGCGTCCGGCCAAGATTCACAGCATTCAACCAAGGTTCTGAGGCATGATCGGCTACAACCCCAATCGCGGCGAAAAGATCCCCAGCGTCAAGCTGGCGGTGATGCAGTACGGCATTCTGCTGATGATGCTCGTGCTCTCCGCCCAGTTGTGGCGGCTGCAGGTATTGGGCGCTGACAACTTCCGCCAGCTCGCCGAGCAGAACCGCATCCGCAAGGAGCCGATCCTGGCGGCGCGCGGCAAGCTCTTTGACCGCGACGGACGCCTGCTGGTGGACAACTACCCCTCGGTCTCCTGCTTCCTGATTCGCGATCAGAGTCACAACTTCGAGTCCGACCTGCCCGCCATCGCCGAGGGCCTGCATCTTGACCTGGACCAGTTGCGCGCCACGCTGCACCACTACAGCACCTCGCCCGGCTATCAGCCCATTCCCATCAAGCAGGACATCTCCGCCGACGAACAGGCGTTTATCGAGGCCCATCGCAACGAGTTGCCGGAGCTGGAGACCATCGGCGAAGAACGCCGCCTCTACCCGCGCGACGGATTCGCCGCTCATCTGATCGGCTATGTCGGCGAGGTCAGCGAGGAAGACCTGAACAACCCCCGCTTCAGCTACTACGAGCCCGGCGACGTGGTGGGCAAGGCGGGCATCGAGGAGACCTACGACCAGTTGCTGCGCGGCCAGGACGGCTCGCGCGACGTGATCGTCGACAGCCACGGACGCGAAGTCGGCTACCTTCGCACCCAGCACGCCAAGCCGGGACAGGATTTGCGCCTGACCATCGATATCGACGTGCAGCGCGCCGCCGAGCTGGCACTGGGAGACGCCAACGGCGCGGTCATTGCCATGGACCCGCGCAACGGCGAGATTCTGGCTCTGGTTTCGCATCCCAGCTTCGACCCCAATGCCTTCTCGATCCGCATCGGCCGCACGGAGTGGAACCAACTGATCTCCAACCCCAACCACCCGCTGATGAACAAGGCCATTCAGGATCAGCTTGCCCCCGGCTCCACGTTCAAGATCATCATGTCCGCCGCGGGCGAAGAGGAAGGCGTGGCCCAGGGCATGCACGTGAACTGCGCGGGCGGCGGCAGCTTCTACGGGCGCTTCTTCAAGTGCGACAAGCACCACGGCGTGCTGGATATCCACCAGGCCATTCCGCTCAGTTGCGACACCTTCTTCTACGCGCTGGCGCAGAAGCTCGGCATCGACACCATTGCCCGCTACGCCACCAGCTTCGGCCTCTCGCAGAAGACCGGCATCGACCTTCCCGGAGAGATGGCCGGTCTGATGCCCTCCACGCAGTGGGAGATGAAGAACTATCACCAGAAGTATTACGCGGGCAACACGATTTCGGTGGGCATCGGGCAGGGCGAAACCCAGGTCACGCCCATTCAGTTGCTGCGCGCACTGAGCGGCCTGGCGTCAAAGGGCCACTTCGTTCGTCCGCACACCGTGGACCCGGCGCAGTTGCCGCAGGAGTTCCGCCAGGCCCTCCCCGACTCCTTCCCCGGCTCCGGAGAAAAGCAGGTTCCGCTCTCCGACGAGGCGTGGATGACCATTACCGAGGGCATGGCTGCGGCCACCACCACCGGTACTGCCGCGGCGGCCCACCTGGATGGTATCGACTTCGCCGGGAAGACCGGCACGGCCCAGGTGGTGGGCGGCGGAGATACCCACGTAAAGGGCGGTTCCAGAACGCCCAACGCCTGGTTCGTGGGCATGGTGCCCCGGCGCAATCCGGAGTTCGCCGTTGTGGTGCTGCAGGAGCACGGCGACTGGGGCGCAAGTTCGGCCTTGATCGCGGCCAAGGTGGTGAACGCCTACGTCACCAAGCAGCGCCGCAAAGACCACAACCTGAATGCCGACGCGCCCGCCAAGCCGGTGGAAGTCGGCGCGGTCTGGACCACTCCCTCCGCCGGGCCGCGCACCGCCCATGGCGGTGCCGACGATACGCTCCACTCCGGACACTTCTTTGTAACGCCGGATGCCGCGCCGTCCGCACTCGCCACCGGCCTGTTGCGCGTTCCTTCCTGGCTCCATATCTGGCAGCCCATCCGCTTCCGCCAGGAGCACGACTAATGCGCAGATTCCTGAGCTTCCGCGACTTCGACTGGACCCTGCTGGCCATGGTCCTGGTTCTTTGCGTCCTTTCGGTGCTGGAGATCTACACGGCCACCCTGCACACCAAGTACGTCGGCTTCCACTCCAAGCAGGTCTTCTGGATCGTGGGCGGCCTCGTAGCCATGTTCCTGTTCTCGAAGATCGACTACCACCGCATGTTGGACTGGGCGCCGTGGGCCTACGGCGTCTTCCTGTTTTCGCTGCTAGCCGTGCTGGTGCCCCACATCGGTCACAAAGCCCTGGGCGCGCGCCGCTGGATCAAGCTCGGACCCATGCTCTTCCAGCCCTCGGAGTGGATGAAGCTGGTGCTGATCCTGATGGTGGCCCGCTACTTTGCCAACCTCGGCGGCCGCAGCCTCACCTGGCGCGACATCTTCAAGGCCTTCGTCCTGGTGGGCATTCCCATGCTGCTGGTCATCCGCGAGCCCGATTTGGGAACCACCCTCACCTACCTGCCCATTCTCGCCGCGGGCCTCTTCCTGGGCGGCATCAACTTCCGCCAGGGGCTGATTCTTGTTACTACGGGGATTGTCCTCGTGGCCGGGGTCTGGACCAGCGGCAAGGTCCTGAAGCCCTACCAGAAACAGCGGCTTACCAGCTTCGTGAATCCCAGCGACGACCCGCGCGGCGCGGGCTACCAGTTGCTGCAGTCGCGCATCGCCGTCGGTTCCGGCGGCGTCTGGGGCAAGGGAACCGCCAAGGGAACCCAGACCCAGGGCGACTTCCTGCCCATTCCCCACGCCGACTTCATCTTTGCCGCCTTCAGCGAGGAACACGGCTTCCTGGGTGCGATCTTTGTCCTGCTGCTATACTTCTTCATATTGATGCGTTTGATTCAGAACGCTCAAACAGCCGCCGACCTGCCCGGTTCCCTGATTATCATGGGGGCTGTGGCTGTGTTGACCTTCCAGATCGCGGTCAACGTGGGCATGGTCATCGGTTTTATGCCAGTCACCGGAATTCCTTTACCGTTAATGAGTTACGGTGGGTCTTCGGTGTTGTTCACCTTCCTTGCGCTAGGCGCGGCGATGAATGTCCGCATGCGACGGTTTGTGAACTGAAGCTTTCCGGCCCTGAAAAGCCGGTGGGCTCCCCAGTAAGTTCTGCTCCTGGCGCTTCCCGGCGCTTGCCGGACCCCAGGAGGTACTTTTAATCAATTCGCCGGCTGGCCCGGATGGACCTCAACCGGCAGGACTAGGGTTTATGAGCACGCAGAGACGGGAATGCCCGTGGTGGCCTGTACTCAGCATGGAATGCGCCGGAGCGCTATGGCAGTTTTGCCTGGCTCCATTGGTCATGCTCCTCCATGCTTGCGCCATCGGCACAACGGCCCCGCCGGACAGTCCGGCCTGGTGGGCCACAGAATCTCTGTTTTCAGATCGCCGTTTCGCCAGTTTCGTCCGGCATGTCCCCAGGGACTTTCGCCGCGGATCGCCGCCCCACTGGGCCGTGCGATGCGCTGCTGCCGTCACGTCTGCATCCTTCGGAAGATCTTCTCTGCCCATACCCTCCCCTGCCCGTCTTGAGTGCTTCCGTCCTGCCCTGCCGTAGGTACAGGCTGCCTTGAGCAGCCGTACGGAAAGGTAAGATGGCAAAGGAAATCTGCATCTCCAGTACGCCGCACGAAACGCGGCTGGCTATTCTCGAAGACGATCAGCTCGCTGAAATCTACTACGAACGCGAAAACGAGTACACGCTCGCCGGGTCCATTTATAACGGCCGTGTCACCCGCGTTTTGCCCGGCATGCAGTCGGCGTTTGTCGATATCGGCCTTGAGCGCGACGCCTTCCTCTACGTAACCGACTTCATGGAACTCGACGATTCGGAAGAGACCGACGAGTTGGAAAAGGCCGCGGCCAGCGGCGCCAATCAGCCGCCCCGCGAAGTTCGGCACACCGCGCCCAAGCCCGAAGGCCGTACGGAAGCACGTCCCGCGGAGGGACGCTCCGAGGACCGGCAGCAGGAAGCCCGCCCCGGCCAGCGCCGCGAGCCGCGCGCAGACCGCCCGCAGCGTTCGCCGCGCGCCGAAGAAGCCCCCGCACTGGAAATCGTTGAAACAGAGCAATTCGCCGACGCGCCCGCCTTCCCGTCCGAGCCCGCGCAGGCAGCCCCCGAGGGCGATGCGCCTGTGGGCGGACGCCGCTGGCGCGGTCGCCGCAATCGCCGCGGCGCACGTGGCCAGGCTCCTGTTGTTGTGGAGCGGACCTCCGAAGAAGAAGCCATGGAACCCGTCTTCGAGCCGGAGATGGAAGAGGAGACTGCCGAGATTCATGCCGCGGCCGTCGCTCCCGTAGCTGCTCCGCGCGTCGAGGATGAGCCTGCTCCCCGCGCACAGCGCGCCGAGCCGGTTCCTTTCGTTCTGCCCGGAGAGTCCCTCTCCAAGTACGGCGGAACCGCCGCCGAGGAGGCTCCCAAGTCCGCCCCGGCCGCGCCCGTGCGCCCTGCCGGTTTCGCCAAGCCCACGACTCTCGTTGAAGTCCCGCTGGAGTGGGACGGAAGCGGGCTGTTGCCTGGCGAGTCGATCTCGAAGCACCGCAATCGCCAGCCGGAGCCCGAAGTTGCGCCCGAGCCGGAAGCCGCCGTCGAACCGGAAGTTGCCGCCGAGCACGTTGCCGCTCCTTCGCACGAAGAGTTCGAGTTTGTCGAAGAGGCTGAGGCCCACCATGCCGCTCCTGCAGCCGAACCCGCGCACCACGAAGCACACTCTGACGCACACACCGTCGTCCTCACCAGCCCTGACTTTGAAGAAGAGACCTTCGAGGAAGAGCTGCTTCCCCGCGCCGAGGAAGATCGACTGGAAGATCACCTCCTAGAGGTTGCCGCGCAGGCCGAAACGCCCGCCGAGCCCGCCGCTGAGACTCCCGCGCAGCCCGAGCAAGTCTCCTCCGACTCCGAGCCGTCCGAAGGTTCCGCATCGCACCACGTCGACCCCGCCACACCGACCGGCTTCCGCCTCTTCGGCTTCGGCAAGAAGAAGGACGAGACCTCGACGCCCGAGAAGCCGGCTTCCGAGACAAAGGTCTCCGCCTACGCTCCCGGCCCCGGCAAGGTGGAGGAAGAGATCATCGACGGCGAGGAATATGATGCTGTTCCGCACAGCCGCCGCCACAAGCTCGAGGACCATGACCAGTTCGACTACGAGGAGCAAACCCTGCCCTCGCACCTGCGCACCGCCGATCTCGGCGAGATGTTGCAGGAAGCTCACCTCGACCACCGCATCCAGTTGGACTTCGACGGCAAGAACGGCGACGAGGACGAGGATGAGGACGAGACCACCGGCACGGCCGACGCCACCGGAGCGCAGCCTCGCCGTAGCGATCGCAACGAGCGCGGCGGCCGTGGCCGTCGTGGGCGCGGCGCAGCACCGCAGGGTGGAAATCGCCGCGGACCCTCGCGCCGCTCCATGCAGACCAGCGACCTGCCCGTCATCAGCGACCTGCTGAAGCCCGGCCAGGAGATTCTGGTTCAGATCGCCAAGGAGCCCATCGCCAAGAAGGGCGCGCGCATCACCTCGCACATCGCCCTGCCTGGCCGCTTCCTGGTCTTCATGCCCACGGTGACCCACGTGGGCGTCAGCCGCAAGATCGCCTCCGACGAAGAGCGCCACCGCCTGAAGCGGATTCTGGTGCACGAGCGCGGCGAGTCCTCCGGCGGATTCATCGTGCGTACCGCCGCCGAGGGCGCCAGCGAAGAAGAGCTCCGCGCCGACCTCCGCTTCCTGATGAACCTGTGGGCCGAGATCAAGCAGCGCTCCGACTCGTCGAAGTCGCCCGCCCTCATCTATCACGATCTGTCGTTGATCGAGCGCATCCTGCGCGATCAGGTCAGCTCGAACTTCTCCAACATCTGGGTGGATTCCGAGGCCAACTACGAGCGCATTGTGCGCTTCCTCAACCGCTTCTCGCCCACGCTGGTGCGCCGCGTCAAGCTCTACACCAAGGAAACGCCGCTCTTCGAGCACTTCGGCATTCAGGACGAGATTTCGAAGGCGCTGCGCTCCAAGGTCTGGCTCAAGAGCGGCGGCTCCATCGTCATCAACCAGACCGAAGCGCTGGTGGCCATCGACATCAACACCGGCAAGTACGTGGGCAAGTCGGCCCGCCTCGAAGACACCATCGTCAAGACCAACCTGGACGCGGTGCCGGAGATTGTCCGTCAGATTCGCCTGCGCGACCTGGGCGGCATCATCGTCATCGACTTCATCGACATGGACGAGCGCAAGAACCGCTTCAAGGTTCTGGCCGCCCTGGAAGAAGCGCTCAAGAGCGATCGCGCTCCGACCAAGGTTCTGCAGTTCAACGACTTTGGTCTGGTCGCCATCACCCGCAAGCGCGTCAAGCAGTCGCTCGAACGTACGCTCTCCGTTCCCTGCCCCACCTGCCAGGCCACCGGCATGGTCAAGAGCCCGGCCACGGTCTGCAACGAGATCTACACCGAGCTGCGCAAGATGAAGAAGCACTTCGAAGGCGCGGACATTCTGCTCCGCGTGAACCCCGAGACCGTGAAGGCCCTCAAGCAGAACAACGCCAGTTGGCTGGTCGAGTTCGAAGAGCTCACCGGCAAGAACATTCTGATCAAGAGCGATCCGGCACTGCACCCGGAGCAGTTCGACATTCAGGGATAAGCGGAGTTAGCAGGGCTAGCGTTGCTTGCGGAGTTGGCAAAGGCCGGAGCGCAATGCTCCGGCCTTTGCTTTCTGCATACTGACTCGGCCTCAAAATCAGAGCTGACTCAGTCGCTCTTCTATTTGCCTGATGCTCATTGTCCACGGCACTTGCAAGAAGCGCGTTCGCCACAATGCTCGCCATTGTCCGGATCGGTAGATTTTCCAGGGCTTCGTAGGAGCTTCGAAGACATCGCCATCGCCGCAGACAGCAAAGAAAGTGCTGTATACACCATGTCCGCCGTAAAGAATGCTGTCAAAAATCACGACATCACGTCCGTTCTTTTGCCCGGAAATGACGTTGAACACTTTCCTGATTTGGTTGGATGGGTAACCCTTCATGGAGAAGTGAGCCGGACGCTGCTTGCCGAGAAACTGCCAGCCCAATCGATCCGCCAATGCGCGCATCGCACGAGTACGACAGGCAAGAGCGAGATAGACATACGCAAGTACAGCCGTCAGAAGAAGAACCGTAGGCAAATATTTCATCTCAAGGACAATCGTAGCGCGAACTCTCGAAAGGCCTGCGACAGGAATGACGTCACCTCGCACTCTCCTTTTTCGAGCAGCGAAAAATCATCACTTTTGTCATCAAACAGTGCTAATATTGATTAGCGGAGGCATCCATGCGTACAACCATCGCTATCGACGACGACCTGCTACGGCAAGCTGGCCAGCTTTCCGGCATTACGGAGCGCACCACACTGCTCCGAGAAGCGCTGAAGGCCCTTGTGCATATGGAAGCCTCGCGCCGCCTTGCAACACTCGGCGGCTCCGAGCCCGATCTTGAAGATATCAAGCGCTTAAAGGCAGACCGGCTGTGATCCTGGCCGACACTTCCGTCTGGATCGACTTCCTGCGCGGGGCCGGATCGGAGTCCGGGCTCGAGATGCAGTCCCTGCTCGCGGAGGCCCGCATCGTCATGCACCCTTTCGTCGTCGCAGAGGTAGCCCTGGGCTCGCTTCACAACCGCCAGCAGACGTTCACCCTGATGGAATCCCTGTGGCAGGTGAAATCCGCGGAGCTCGGCGAAGTGCGTCAGATGATCGAAGCACATCGTCTCTACTCCCGCGGCCTAGGTCTGATCGACGTGCACCTGCTCGCATCCTGCCTGCTCACGCCCGGGGCGCGCCTCTGGACCCGCGATGCCGAGTTGCGCAAGGCCGCTCAATCCCTCGGCATCGAAGCCGTGCTGCCGTAGTAGGCCAGCCCCGGCCAGCAGCTTACCGGATCACATGAATCGGCACGCCCACCTGCACGTTCTTCCATATCTGTTCCGTGGTGTAGACTGGCGCCTTCAGCACTATCGCCAGCGCCAGGCATGACCGGTCGCCCAACGAAAGGCCGTAGCGCGCCGTTTGCTGGATCAATGTGCCGGCAATCTTAGCTTGTTCCGCCGTGTAAGGTTCATCCGAAACAAGTTCCTGCACGTCGGACCACGCCTCATCCGGGCTGTATCCCTTCTGGATCAGCTTGGCTTGAACCTCGGCACGATTGACCGTGCTGGCAACAGCCCATTCCATCACGTCGTCCGTCAGGTGCTCCGCCCCAGGCTCGTCAAAGATCAGGGCAAGAATGGCTGAAGCATCCAGCACTGCCCTACTCATGCTTGGCAGCCTCGCGCCGTTCAGCGCTCAATTCTTCTGAAACCAAAGTCCCGGGCGCAACATAGCGCCGTGCGCGCTCCTGCGCGCGGAGAATTCGGGCGCGACGAGTGGAAATCCTCAACTCATTATTCTTTAAAGAAATATCGACCGAATCGCCCACTCCGATCCCCATAGCCTCTCGCATGGCCGCCGGAATCACCAGCCGTCCCTTTTCTCCGATTTTCACCCGCGCCTCAAGCTCCATGTGTCCCCCTCAGGGCATTGTGGCACGTCCTCCTCAAAGTGTCACTTGCTATTTAAGTGGGACGTACTTCAGACAGCGCGATCTCATTCACCGCAACCTTCCCCGCCAACTCGTGTCTACGAGCAAAGAGGCGTCAAGTGCGCCCCTGAAAAATACGAAAAGATTCTTCCAATTCGAGGTTTTTGACATGTCGATCCCCCGTTCGATTTCTATTCTTCAGCGTGTCACTCTTGCTTTGCTTGCGGCGGCGTGCGCAGCCAGTTGCGCGCTTGCCGAGCCCCCGGCTGCAAGCGCTTCGGCCACGGCCACTACGGCCCCGGAATTCAGTTCGTCTGTCGTCGCGGATCTGGCCTTGCCGGATGGCATGGGCGGACGGCCTGCGGCAGCTTCCAGCGGCCAAACAGGCGACCGCAGCGCCTGGCGTCGCAAGGCAGCCTCGAACTTTGCCCTCGACTTCGGCGGCGGCTTCAATGCGCCGCATCCTGACTCCAGCACCTACATCACGTGGGGCGGCAACTTCAACGCCGGCGCGGGCTACAACTTCTCGTCGCGCCTGGCCCTGCTGGCCGAGTATCAGTTCATTGACGACAAGCTGCCCGGCCACCTGATCGCCGAGACCGGCGCCAACGGCGGCAACGCCCACATCTGGTCACTCACGCTGAATCCCGTCATCAGCCTCTTTCCCAAGCGGTCGAACGACCTCTATGTAACCGGCGGCGGCGGCTTTTATCGCAAGGTGACCAACTTCACCGACCCGGAGCTGACCGAGTACTGCGACTACTACTACTGCTCGGTGGGCACCACCAACCAGGTGGTCGGCCACTTCTCCTCCAACCAGGGCGGCTGGAACGTGGGCCTTGGCTACCAGCACCGTATCGGCGGCATGTATCACGAGAGCCGCATGAAGTACTTCGTCGAGGCGCGCTATCTCGACGTGCTCACCCCGAGTGTGACCACGCAGCCCAACGGACTGGGCACAACGACCGTTGCCGCTGACACAAAGCTGATCCCGGTTACCTTCGGCGTTCGCTGGTAAGCGCCCGCCACAACTCGCAAGCGGCCTCCCCCGGAACAAATTGCCCCGCCTGTCTCTGGCTTCCATGCGCAGAGGCAGGCGGGGCAATCTCGTCAGGCCCGCCGCTTCAGATGATTCCCAACACCCGCAGCCGCACCAGCCCACCGGCCAACACACCCAGCGGCGTCAGCGCCAGTAGCGCGAGCAGATACCAGATGGGATGCTGGCCGCGTTGTTGCAGCGCGCTCAGCGCCGCCAGCGCCAGCACCGCCATGCCCAGCGCCAGCACATGCTGCATCGGATTTGCCCCAGCCGCCCACGCCGTCACGTATCCTCCGGCCGCCGCCGCCAGAAACGAGTAGGCAAGGTTGACGAAGATGTAGCCCGGCTGCGGCTTGCCCTTTTCGCCCACCCAGCCCGGCGTGAGCCGCTGCAGCAGCGCCGTCATCAGAATCACCAGCGCGGCCATGGTTCCAAAGCCCGCCGCCAGGGCCAGAAATGCATGTAGAACTACCATGGCCGCTCCTCGGTGGGCGTACCCACCTGTCCGCGCTCAATGCGTTCCAGGAACGACCGCGCCAGCTTCCGTTCGCCCGGATGATACTCGCCATGCATCGTGCACAAGTCGAGGAACTCGTCACACAGTGCGTTGCGCTCTTCCTGCTGCGCAAAAACACCCTGCAGCGCCAGTGCCAGTTCGCGCAGACGCGCCGCCTCCGGCCAGCCTTCCGCGCCCTCGTCCAGATTCACGGGGTCGCCGAAGAGTCCCTTGCGCCCTCGCGCACACTCCTCAAGGCAGGCGATCATCTGCTCGCTGAAGGCCCGCGCCAACAGCTCCAACTGGCCGGATTCCATCTCGTCGCGCGCGTCCATTCTCAGAGTCCCTTCCGTGTCCTGCTGCCGTGTGTTCGGGCAAGCTTAATCACCGCGCCCGCATGGCCGCTTCCACGTCCGCCACGGTGTGCGGCAACGCGGCATCCAGATCGATCAGCTTTCCATCGTCCGCCACCAGGAAGTGGCACTCAATACGCACGCCCAGCTTCTCTTCGGGGATATAGATGCCCGGCTCGATGGTAAACATCATGCCCGGTTTCAGCACCGCCGGATAGTTCGCCGGATCGTGCACGTCGATGCCGATCATGTGTCCCAGCCCATGCAGCCAGTAGCGGCCCAGCGGCTGGCCGTGCAGGTCTTTGCCATGCGTGTTCACGTAGTTGTAGGCCGCCGTGTCCAGCGAGTTGGGGTCCTCACGGTCGCGGTCGTTGATCGACGACTTGCCCGCCACAAAGGCATCGATGGCAGCCTTCTGCGCGCCCAGGACAATCTCGTAAATCTCCCGCTGACGCGCCGTAAAGTGGCCGTTGGCAGGCACCGTTCGCGTGATGTCGGCCGCATACATCGAGTATTCGCAGGCCGCGTCCACCACCACCAGGTCGCCGTCCTCGATGGTGCGCGAATTCTCTGAGTAGTGCAGGATCGTCGAGTTGATGCCCGAGCCAACGATGGGAGCATAGCTGGGCCGCTCGCAGCCCTTCTCCATCCACACTTCCGTCATCTTGCCCGCCACGCCAAGTTCGGTAGCGCCGGGCTTCACGGCGCGCATCATGGCCAGTTGGCCGGCAATGGAGGCGTCGGCTGCCTTCTGCATCAGCGCCACCTCGCCCTTGTCCTTGACCACGCGCAACTCCGCCACCGGCCCGGTCACGTCATGCGCCGCGGGAGCCGCATCCATGCCAAGCGTCGTAGCGGTAAAGCTCAGCAGCGCCTTGGCCTCGGACGAGTCCGGCTGCGTCCACAGGTTCCTTGCCAGCCGCCGCTCGCCATTGATCAGCCCGTTCAGGACGGCGGGCAGCTCGGTCATCGGCATCACCGCGTCCACCCCGGTCTTCGCTGTCACGCCAGGAGTGGCCGCATCCAGCTTTGCGCCCGTGTAGGTCTCCATCCGCAGATTGCGCGTGGGCAGAAACAGAATCTCCTTGTAGGCGCGCGGCGATCCCGCGTCGGCGGATGCGGCAACCACCACCAGCGCCGCGCCCGGCTCTGTCCAGCCTGTCAGGTAGTAGAAGTCCGAGTCCTGCCGGTAGGGCATAAAGTCCAGCACCGGCTCTTTGGCGGCAAACAGCACGGCCGCTCCGCCGTGCAGTTTCTCGGCCAGCGCCACGCGGCGCGCGTGATACGTTGCAGCAGGTTGTTTCTCCAGCGCCATCAAGGCGGGGACGGCCATCGGCGCGGCCAGCAGGAAAACGGCAACCGTACGAAGAAATTTCATTCCGCTATTGTCGTTCTTCGCCCCGCCGCGTGCAAAGCCGCCGGGCCTCGGAGACAATGCCTCAAGCCGCGTTTGCCGCGGAGGCAGCAACATCTCTCTCGGGCAGCCGCTTCCGGTCCAGATCGGACACCATCTTCGCTACTTCCCCGGCCGGCAGCGGCTTTCCGTAGAGCCAGCCCTGCGCAAAAATCTCCAGTTCGGCGGTCTTGAAGTAGTCGGCCTGCTCGACGGTCTCCACGCCTTCCACAATCACGCTCAGGTGCAACACCTGGGCCATCGCCACAATCTGCGGCAGAATGCCCACGGTTACCGAGCCGGTACCGATCGCCTGCGTAAACACCCGGTCGATCTTGATTGCGTCCACGGAAAGATCCTGCAGATAGGCGAGGCTCGAGTAGCCGGTGCCGAAGTCGTCGATGTGCACGCAGTGGCCCTTTTCGCGCAGCGCGCGAATGGCCTGCATGGCCTGCTCATGCCGCACCGTGGAGCTCTCGGTGATTTCAATCACTAGACGGTGCGCCGGCACGCCCGCGTCCGCAAGCGCCTTCTCCAGCATGACGGGAAACTGCGCATCGCTCAGGTCCGCGGCGGTCACATTCACGCTGACCCTGAAGTCCGTGCGGGCACGCAGCAACTCGCCAAAGTCGCGCAGTACGCGGCGCACCACCACCCGGGTCAGCTCGGTCACGTAGCCGCGTTCCTCGGCAATGCGCACAAACACATCCGGCGGGACGGGTGCGCCCGACTCATCGGTCCACCGGGCCAGGGCTTCCGCACCGGCAATCCGCCCGCTTCCGAGTTCCACGATGGGCTGATACAAAACGCGGATCGAGCCCTTGCGAATAGCCCGCCGCAACTGCTGCTCCATCCCCTTGTTCCGCAGGTAGAGCATGGCAAAGGCGAGGCCCAGAAGGGCGCAGAGGATGCCCGTCAGGCCAATACAGCCGACATACCGCTCCCGGTTGGCGCGAATCACTTCAGGCAGGGTCGTATAGGCCGTCACGCAGTCGAAATAACGGATCGAGCAGCGCGTCGCGTACAGGTTGCTGCCCTGGCGCAGCAGCCCTTCCCGCAGAAGCGTCGCGGCTTCCGCTCCCGGTTCGTCGCCCAGCAGCCGCCCTCGGCGTTGCGTTGGCTCATCCGTCGCGGTTTCGGTAAAGTGCATGGGCGCAGGCTCCAGATGGAGCCGCGTCAGCGGCGTATACACCACGTACGAATCGCCCCTCTGCAGGGTGATGGTGGTCATCCCGCGATTCGCATACGGCGCCAGATCCCGGTAGATCGCCGTTCCGTCCTGCTGCGTAAACGAGGCGACGCCCGCCTGCTGCGGTTGTGCCGGCCGGCCCAGCGCCGCCGAACACTGGATCATGCCATTGCTCAGCCTGCCCGCGTCCTTCAGGAACTCCGACTCGAAGATCAGCGCTCGAAAGTACCCGATCTCCGCCGGCGAGCACGCTCGGTGCTCCGACGCATCCACGGCGGCCAGAGCCGTCCGCAGTTCCGCTGCCGAGGCCTCTTCGTCCGCTACCAGCCGGGCAGCGTACTGGTCCATGTGCGCCAGCGTCAGGCTTACCGCTATCTCACGCCCGATCAGCGACCCCAGAAACAAGCCCACGAGCGCCGCGATCAGAGTGACCGCCAGCGCCGCAATGGCCTTTTGTCTCAGCGAGGGCATCGTCTACCAACCACACTCGTCCGCCTGCCCCCCAATATCCATGAGGCGCTTAACTTGCAGACTAATGAAAAGTCTATCGGACGGGAGTTTGCAGAACTTTAATCTCCCAAGAAAATCCCGGCGTCTTTCTACACCCTTTGTGCCATTCAAAGTAGAATTGCTGCCTTCAGCGACGCGCTGCGTCGAGCATCGCACGCAGGCTGCCTTCTACGTCTGCCTCCGTGGTGGCCCAGGACGAAACGCTGATCCGCATCGCCGTCTTGCCCTGCCACACCGTCGATCCGCACCAGCACGTGCCCTCCTCCTGGATCCGCGCAATCGTCCGCAGCGTCTTCTCCGGAGAGCCAAACGAAACCAGCACCTGATTGATGACCACGTCGTTCAATACTTCATGGCCCGCCGCGCGAAGCCCGTCTGCAAACCGCCGCGCATGGCGCGAAGTTGTCTCCACAATCTCCGCCATTCCTGCCCGGCCCAGCGACTTGAGCGTGGCCCACAGTTCCACGCCGCGCGCCCGCCGCGACAGCTCGGGATTGTGGTCGGTCGGCTCGCGGTGATCGCCCAGCGCCAGATACGACGCACGAATCGCCATCGCCGCCCGCAGTTCTTCCGGCTGGCGCACCAGCGCGATGCCGCAGTCGTAGCCCACATTTGGCCACTTGTGCCCGTCGGTGGCCCAACTGTCCGCCAGTTCAAAGCCCTCGGTCAAATGCCGGTACTGCTCCGAGCAGCGCGCCCACAGCCCGAAGGCGCCGTCCACGTGAATCCACGCGCCGGCCTTCCGCGCCGCGGGAACGATCGCCGCCGCGGGGTCGAAGGCACCCGTATTCACATTGCCCGCCTGCAGGCAGAGGATGGTCCGGTCATTCAGCGGCGGCAGCGCATCGGTGCGCATCCGTCCCTGCCCATCCACCGGAACGCGCACCACCCTTTTGCGTCCGAGGCCGAGCAGTCCCAGCGCCTTGACGACCGAGGCATGTGCCTCGCCGCTGGCCACCACAGTAATCTCCGGCGCGCCGTAGAGCCCGTCTTCCTCCACGTTCCAGCCCTGCCGCGCCAGCAATGCGTGACGCGCCGCGGCCAGCGCCGTGAAGTTGGCCATCGTGGCTCCGGTGACGACCGCGCCGCCCGTGCCTTCCGGCAGGCCCAGCAGTTCGCGGACCCAGCCGAGCGCGATCTCTTCCAGCGTGATAGCGGTCGGCGACTGCACAAAGAACGATGCATTCTGATCCCACGCGCTCACCAGCCAACTGGCCGCGAGAGACGCGGGCAAGCAGCCGCCGTTCACAAAGCCGAAGTTCCGCCCGGCCGTCTTGCTCACCGTTGCGGGCGAGCCAAAGGTATCCAGCAGCCGCAGAACTTCTGCGGCGCTGGCCGGCCCCTCCGGCACGGGCTCGCGGAAAACTTCCAGCGCGGCCACGGCCTCGGGTGTCGGCGCAACCGGACGCGCGTCCTCACCGTCCAGATACAGTTGGGCTGCGTGGGCCGTCTGCTCCAGCAGAGCGCGGCGTTCGGCGGTGAAATTGGGAGCGGAAGGATTCAAAGCGGAAGGGGAGATGGTGTGAGAAACAGGCATACGGCTAGATCAAGTCTAGCACCGCGGGAATTCTCTCCAAGGCGTCGTCTTCTGTACTGGAAACCGCTTCAATTATTAGCTAAGATAGATTAGCAGTAAAGAGGTGCGTGATGATCAAAGCCACCATCTTCGAGGCTAAGACCAGTCTCTCCAACCTTGTGAAGCAGGCACAGGAGGGTACGGTCGTTGTGATCACCTCCGGCCGCAAGAAGACCCCTGTCGCGCAGTTGGTCGGTATCGGCGCTTCCGAGAAAAAGCGGATTGGCGTTCTGGAGACGCCGTGTTTTGAGATCTCCGGCAAGTTCTTTGAGCCCCTGCCCGAAGAGGAACTGCAACAGTGGGAAGGCGGCGAAGAGTGAAGGTTCTTCTCGATACCTGCGTGCTGCTCTGGGCCACGCTTTCACCCTCACATCTGACTCCGAAAGCACGCAAGATAATCGCCGACCCCGGCAACACGATTCTCGTCTCATCTGCATCCGCCTGGGAGATCGCCACCAAGGTCCGTTTGGGCAAGCTTCCCTGCGCGGAGCGGCTGGAAAACAACTACGCTGACGTTCTCAATCAAGCTGGTTACACGCCACTGGACATCGACACAGAGTCTGCGCTCCGTGCGGGCCGCATGCCGGCCGAACATCGCGACCCCTTCGACCGCATGATTGCGGCCCAGGCACTTGGCCTGGATATTGCTGTCGTCACCCCGGATGTGCAGTTCGACGCACTCGGCGTTCGCCGGTTGTGGTGAGTTCAGGAGATCTCAGGTTCGCAATCTCCCTGGATTTCCGTTGTATTCCCTACCATTTCGCGGTATTCTGTCGGTGCAGACGAATTTGTCCGTCAGAGTAAGACCGTGTGCGCACCGGCTGGCGGAGAGATGAGTGGGCTTATAGCCCACTTTTTATTTGCGGCAAATCTCAACCGGGTTCACAACCCGCGGATGGCCGCCCCTTCTTGAGCGATCCCGCGCATAGATCCTCTGGATTCAGGCGGTTGGCAGTAAAGGACGCATGGCAGTTAAGCTGGGTGAAATTCGATTGGCGGCCGAACGGGTCGCCGCCTCGCACGGGCTCGACGTAGTGGATCTGGAGTTTGCCGGTCCGGCGAAGGAACGCACACTCCGCATTTACCTCGAAAAGAACGCCGAGGGCCGCGACAAGCTGAAGGCCGCCATCGCTGCCGGAGCCGAAGACCTGCCCGAGCGCCTGGTGGAAGGCACGCTGAGCGTGGAGCAGTTGTCCGGCATCACCCATGAGGATTGCGCCGCTTTCAGCCGCGATTTTGGCGTGCTGGTAGACGTTGAGGAACTGATCCCCGGCGACGCCTACACATTGGAAGCCAGTTCGCCCGGTCTGGACCGCAAGCTCGCCAAGCCCGACGATTTTCACCGCTTTACCGGCGCGCTCGCCAAGGTGCAGACCTTCGAGCCCATTCGCAACAACCGCCATTGGCAGGGCCGCTTGATCGCCGCCGGCGGCGACAGCATCACGCTGGACCTCAACGCGGTCCGGCAAAACAGCAAGAGCCGCAAAACGGGCGTCAGCGAGGTTGAAATTGCCTTCTCGAATATCGAGAAGGCAAATCTCGTGCCCGAGATTTAGCAGCACAGTCTTCCGGCGAGGGCGCTTTCACCGGCGGACCCGCCTCAAATTCGTTCGACAAACCGGCAGAGGCCGCAAAAAGGCCTCCGCCGCGCAAGCGAGAAAAGAGTCAGCAGAGTATGGCCACCAGCGCTTTGTATCAATCCATCGAGCTCCTCAGCCAGGAGAAAGGCATCGACCCCGGCATCGTTGTCGGCGCGGTCGAAGAGGCCATTGCCCTGGCCACCCGCAAGTTCTACAAGACCCAGGAAAACATGCGCGGCGAGCTCAACAAAGAGACCGGCGAGATCACGGCCTATGTCTACAAAACCGTTGTCGCCGATGCCGAACAGGTGGAAGACCCCATCAACCAGATCACGCTGGAAGAAGCCAACCAACTGGTGCCCGGCGTTGAGGTCGGCAGCGAAATCCGGATGTACAAGGACACCAGCCCGCTGGGCCGCATCGCCGCCCAGTTGGCCAAGCAGGTCATCTTCCAGAAGGTGCGCGAAGCCGAGCGCGACACGGTCTTCCTCGAGTACGCGCACCGCGAAAAGGAAGTCCTGAACGCCACCGTGAAGCGCATCGAAGGCCAGGACATCATCTTCGACATCGGCAAGGCGGAAGCCCGCTGCCCCAAGCGCGAGCAGTCGCGGCTGGAGCAGTTCACCATCGGCGAGCGCGTCCGCGTGGTGCTGATCAAGGTGGACCGCGCCGCCAAGGGCCCGCAGGTGATTGTTTCCCGCGCCGCTCCCGAGCTGGTTTCGAACCTGTTTCAGTCCGAAGTGCCCGAGATTTACGACAACACGGTCGTCATCCGCGCCATTGCCCGCGAGGCCGGCGAGCGCACCAAGATTGCCGTCCAGTCGCGCGACAAGGATGTGGATCCCGTGGGCGCCTGCGTGGGCATGAAGGGCATGCGCGTGCAGTCGATCATTCGCGAACTGCGCGGAGAGAAGATCGACATTATCGAATACTCGGAAGAGATCACCACCTTCGCCGAGAAGGCTCTGCAGCCTGCCAAGGTCAGCCGCGTCTCCATCACCGACCTGGGCGAAAAGCAGATTGAAGTCATCGTGGACGACACCCAGCTTTCGCTGGCCATCGGCAAGAAGGGCCAGAACGTCCGCCTTGCCGCCAAGCTGCTGGGCTGGAAGATCGACATCAAGAGCGAGGAAGAGAAGCGCCAGGAGGTCGAGCAGCAGATGCAGGCCTTCTCCGGCGGTCCCACCACGCCCATCGAGCAGGTCACCGAACTGGGCGACACCATCATCCAGAAGCTGGTGGCTGCCGGCATCACCACGGTCGAAGGCCTGGCCGACATGACGCCCGAGCAACTGGAAGAGATCCCCGGCATCGGCGAGAAGACGCTGGAGAAGATCTCCGTCGCCGTGCGCCACTACTTCGGGCATTTCGAAGAGAGCGAAGAAGGTCAGGCGGTCAAGCCCGGGGAAGAAGGCGGCGCGACGGAAGTTCCGGACGCGGATGCGGTGGTCGAAAACGCCGAAGCCGAGGCTGAAAACTCCGCCGAAGTTCTGGAAGAGATGGAGAGCATCCAGGCCGAAGAGGCCGGTGCCGCTCCCGGCGGTGCCGAAGATGCCATCGTCGAAGACATACCCGCCGAGGACCAGTCGCGGGAAGAGATGGAAAGCAAGACGGAAGAACAGAAGGCGATCGTGGAGGAAGGCGCGTAGCATGCGCCTCCTTCGCGGTCATTCGTACATTCATCGTAGTTTTTTGAGCCACCAATGCCACGAGGCAGCCATGAGCACCTAACCGGCTTTGGGTAGCAAATTTGAAAAGAGGCGGATGAGTAAGGTTCGGATCAACGATCTCGCACGCGAGATGGAAGTCAAGAGCAAGCAGGTTCTTGACATATTGGCGGAGCTCGGTCTGGCAGCGGGCAAGACGCACTCCAGTTCCCTGGAAGCAGACGAAGCAGAGAAGGTGCGCACGCATTTCCACCGCGGGTCGCACGGTTCTCATTCCGGCGGCGGTTCTTCGCGCGCACCGCAGTCGATTGCGCCCAAGATCGACCTCTCGCATATCTCCAAGCCCGGAGACGTCCTGAAGGCCATTCTGGCCAAGAAGCAGGAACAGGAAGAAGAGGCCCGCTATGGGCGTGTGTTGCCCAAAAGGCCGGCCGCTCCCGTGGCTCCCACGCCTGCCCCGCCCGTGCGCCCCGCCCCGCCGGTCGTGGTAGCCGCGCCGCCTCCGCCGGCGCGTCCCGAGCCGCGCCGCATCGTTCCGCAGCCCCGTTCGGCCCCGCAGATTGTGCGCCCGCCCGTAACGCCGGCCATCGCTTCACGGCCGCCGGCGGTCGCTGTGGTCGCCAAGCCGCCTGCCGGCGCAGCCGCGCCTGTGCGGCCTGTTGTTGTTGTCGCTCCGCCTCCGGCAGCGGTGGTGGTCAAGCCGCCCGTGCAGCCTCCCACGCCGCCCGCCGCGCACGCACCGGTCCATCCGCCGGTCGTGGTGGTCGCTCCGCCCGCGAAGGAAGAGCAGCCCCGCCCTGCCGAGCAGCCCGTGGTTGCCGACAAGCCGGTAGTTGCCGCTCCGGTTGTGGCCGCGCCGGCTGCTGCCCCCACGCCCGAGCCTGTGGCTGCTGCTCCCGCGCCCGCTCTAGTGGACGCGCCAGCCGCTGCCCCAGTTCCCGAACCCGTAAAGACGCCCGAAGCACCTGCTGCGGTCGCCGCCGCTCCGGCTGCCCCGGCCGCGCACGAGCATCACGGCCCCGTCGTCAAGACTCCGCCCGCTCCTCCGGCACGCCGCATGGTGATGCCGCAGACCGGGCCGCGCCCTGTCTACAAGGCTCCGCCGCCGCCACCACCGCCGCCGCCTTCGGCTGTCAACGCCAATGCCGCGGCTGGTCTGCAGCGCGGCCGTCCCATCTTTGACCGCCGTCCTGCCGGGCCGGGCGGTTATCAGCAACGCACTCCGGGAATGCAGGGAGCGCCGGGCCAGTTCCCGGGCGGCCCTCGTCCCAAACACCCCACCCGCACCACGCCCGGCGGTTATACGCCCGGAGCGCCAGGTGCGCGTCCCGGCTTCCCCGCACGCCCCGGCTTTGGCCCACCGCGCCCCGGCGGCTTTGGCGGTCCTCGTCCCGGCCCTGGCGGAGCGCCGCCGACCGGCGAAGCTCCTCGTCCGCAGCGCGCGCCTTCGCGTGGCCGTGGCCGTGGTCAGCAGCAGTACCCCAAGACCAAGGAAGGCCCGATGAAGGGCTTTGTGCCGCCTCCTCGTTATGGCGGACAAAGCTACTCCAACGAGCCCATGCCCATCACCCGTGACATCACGGTCACCGAGGGCATCAGCGTCAAGGATCTGGCCGAGAAGCTCGATGTCCGCGCCAAGGACCTGATCGCCACGCTGTTGATGCGCGGCCTCATGGTCACCGTCAACCAGTCGCTCGACGCCGAGATGGTCAAGGACGTTGCCGCCCGCTTTGGGGCCAACGCCGCCGTCATCAGCTACGAGGAAGAGCTGGAGAACGAGGCCATCGAGGAAGTTCTCGACAACGACAACACCGATGTTGTCGAAGTGCCGCGCGCTCCCGTGGTCACCGTCATGGGCCACGTCGATCACGGCAAGACGTCGCTGCTCGACGCCATCCGCGAAACCGACGTCGTCTCCGGCGAGGCCGGCGGCATCACCCAGCACATCGGTGCCTACAAGGTGAAGTTCTCCAAGGAAGGTTCGCCGGCCTCCGGCCGCGAGATCGTCTTCCTCGATACGCCGGGCCACGAAGCCTTTACCCGCATGCGCGCCCGCGGCGCCAAGGTGACCGACATTGTGGTCATCGTTGTCGCAGCCGACGACGGCGTCATGCCGCAGACCCTGGAAGCCATCGATCACGCCAAGGCCGCCGACGTGCCCATCATCGTCGCGGTCAACAAGATCGACAAACCCGAGGCCAACCCCGACCGCGTCAAAAAGCAGCTCGCCGATCGCGGCCTGATTCCCGAAGAGTGGGCGGGCAGCGGCGAGAACTCCACCGTCTTTGTCGAGGTCTCCGCCAAAAAGCGGCTCAACCTCGATCTGCTGCTGGAGATGATCTGTCTGGTTTCCGACATCAAGGCTCCCAAGGCTACGCCGGGCCGCAAGGCCGTCGGTTCGGTCATTGAAGCCAAGCTGGACCGTGGCCGCGGCGCTGTGGCGTCCGTACTCGTCCAGGACGGAACCCTGCACCTCAACGACAGCTACATTGTCGGCAACACCTTCGGCAAGGTCCGCGCCATGTTCGACGATCGCGGCCGCGCCATCGAGGAAGCCGGTCCCTCCACTCCGGTCGAGGTTCTCGGCCTCGAGTCGATTCCCGATGCGGGCGACACCTTCCTCGTGGTTGCCGATCGCGACAAGGCCAAGGGCATCGCCACCTATCGCAAGATGAAGGAGCGCGAAGCTCAGCTCTCGAAGAGCTCCCGCGTTTCGCTGGAAGGTCTTGCCGAACAGATTCGTCTGGCCGGCATGAAGGACCTCGCCCTCATCATCAAGGGCGACGTCACCGGCTCGGTCGAAGTGCTGGCCGATTCGCTTGTCCAAATGTCCACCGAGAAGGTGCGCATCAAGGTCATCCGCTCCGGTGTGGGTTCCATCACCGAAAGCGACATCCTTCTTGCCGCCGCCTCCAACGCCATCGTCATCGGCTTCAACGTCCGTCCCGAGCGCAAGGGCGCGGAACTGGCCCAGCAGGAGAACGTCGATATCCGCCTGCACTCGATCATCTACGAGTTGCAGGACGAGATTCGCAAGGCCATGCTCGGACTGCTCGAGCCGGTCTTCAAGGAGAACTATCTGGGCCGCGCGGAGATCGTCAACATCTTCCGCATTCCCAAGGTGGGCACCATCTCCGGCTGCCGTGTTCTCGACGGAGTCATCCGCCGCGACGCGGAGATCAAGGTGATGCGTGGCGACGAGCAGCTCTTCAAGGGCAAGGTCGTCTCGCTCAAGCGCTTCAAGGATGACGCCAAGGAAGTTACCAACGGCATGGAGTGCGGCATCGGCCTCTCCGGCTTTGGCAACGAACTGAAGGAAGGCGACATCATCGAGGCCTTCACCACAGAGAAGCTGGCGGCCGACCTTGGCGCTCTGACCGCGACCAAGGCGTAACCCTCAACCTGCACCACAAGGAAAGGCGGCTCCCTGCGAGCCGCCTTTCCTGTCTCTGCGGCATTTTGCAGCGCTTAGAGTAGGCTCCGCCTTCCGCGGGTCCGGCAGTGCTAGAATTCCTCCCATTCACCCGGAAGCGCCTCCATGCGCCCTTTCCGGAAAGGAAGAATCCACATGTTCACTCTTGCCTCCCGTCTCCGGCGCTTGGCCTGTTGCCGCGCCGTCTTTGCCGTGCCGCCGCTGCTCCTTTCAGCAGCGCTGCTGGCCGTTGCCTTGCCCGCCTCCGCGCAGACCATCGACCTGTTCCCCGCCGACGCCGAGTCGCACTGGACCCGCATCGCCATTCCGCCCACGCAACCGCCCACCGGCATCCCGCAGTGGCACATCGACGCCGCGCATCGCACCATCCTCTGCGACGGAAACGGCGGCCACGACTGGCTGCGCTTCAACCAGGAGGTAAAGGACTTCGACTTCCAGGTAAAGTGGCGCTTCATCCCCAAGCCGGACGTCAAGTACAACTCCGGCGTCTTCTTCCGCAACAACGAGGACGGCTCCATCTGGCATCAGGCGCAGACCACCCTCGCTGGCGGCTACCTGTTCGGGATGACGCCTCGCTCCGGCACGCCCACGCGCTTCAACCTGAGCAAGGAGATGGTGGAGAACCGCGTCAAGCCCGCCGGCCAGTGGAACACCTACCGCATCCGCTGCGTGGGCGGCCACTGCACGCTGGCCGTCAACGGCAAGGTGGTGAACACGGTCGAAATCGAAGTGATGAAGGGCTATGTGGGCCTCGAAGCCGAGGGCGCGCAGATCGAGTTCAAGGACTTCAAGCTGAAACAGCTCAAGTAACCTGGGCAGGAATGCGCTGGCTGCCCCACCCTCGGCGCGCCTTTGTTTTTGCGCCCAGGGTGGGATAGCACGATGCAGATATTACGGGCCGGATCAGACCGGATAGCGCTCCAATTCCACCGCCGCCCGCGCCACCGTACGGCTCAGTTCCACCACATTCGCCGGCTCCACGCGGCCCAGCCGCCGCAGAATCGCTAGTTGCGTCCGCAGCATGTCGCCTTCGCCGCAGGCCGCCAGCACGTGCCGCGCCGAGCGTTCGCAGATGCTCAGGCTCTCGTCGGCCACCAGCCCGGTCATGGCCGCCGCGGCGCACGCCTGGCTCTTCCCGCCAAGCTTGCGCGCCCGCGCCAGCGCCGACTCAAGGGCATACACTTCGCCGATCATCGCCGCCAGCGCGCCCATCACCTCCTGCTCCTCTTCAAGCCCGGTCATGAACCGCTGACTGGCCACGCCCGCCGCAAACAGCGTCATCTTTTTCGCCGCCGCCAGGGCCTTTGCCTCGCGGGCCAGCAGGTCGCCGCTCTCCTCGCCCATCTCAAAGCTGGGCGGAGCCATCACCTCGTCCATCACCCGCTGGATCGCGCCGGTCAGGGGCAGTTTGCCCGTCATCGCCCGCTTCAGCAGCCAGCCCGCCACAATGAGCCGGTTGATCTCGTTGGTCCCCTCGAAGATGCGATTGATGCGCGCGTCCCGGTAGATGCGCTCCGCCGGGTACTCCTCCACGTAGCCGTAGCCGCCCATGACAGCCACCAGTTCGTCCGACACCAGCGCCAGCATCTCGGAGCCGTAGACCTTCACAATGGAGCACTCTACCGTGTACTCGCCAAAGCAATCGGCCTCGTTCTCGCCGTCCGCTGCCAGCCGCGCGTCGATCGTGCCCGCCGTGCGGTAGACCATGCTCTCGGTCGCGTACAGACGCGCCGCTGCCGTGGAAATCTTCTGCTGGATCAGTCCGAACTCCGCAATCGGCTTCCCGAATGCCTGGCGCTGCTTGGCGTAGCGCACCATCTCCCGCACTGCCTGGCGCGCGCATCCCACGCAGGCCGCACCCAGCTTGAAGCGGCCCACGTTCAGTACCCCGAAAGCGATGCGATGGCCTTTGCCCGCTTCGCCCAGCAGGTTCGCGGCCGGTATGCGGCAGTCCTCCAGCACCAGCGGACAGGTGGACGAGCCACGGATGCCCATCTTGTGCTCTTCGCTGCCCACCTTCAGGCCCGGCGTTCCCTTCTCCACCAGGAACGCCGAAAACTGCTCGCTCCCCGTAGCCGGGTCCACAATCTTTGCGAACACCGTGTAGAGCCCAGCGATTCCGCAATTCGTCAGCCACTGCTTTTCGCCGTTCAACAGATAGCTGCTGCCGTCGGCAGCCTTCGCAGCCCGCGTACGGATGTGCATCGCGTCCGAACCGGAGGTCGCCTCCGACAGCCCGTAGGCCCCGATCCGCTCGCAGGTCGCCAACTCCGGCAGATAGCGCTGCTTCTGCTCCGGAGTTCCAAACCACAGCACCGGAAGCAGTGCAATCCCCGTATGCGCCCCAAAGGCCGTCGAAAAGCTGGCCAGCATGGAGAGGTGGTCGGTCACCAGCGTCGAGCTGACCTTGTCCAACCCCAGCCCGCCGTACTGCTCCGGAATATCCACCGCCGCGAACCCCTGCTCTGCCGCCCGCCGCAGCAGCCGCTCCATCGCGCCTGGCTCCTTGGCCTCGATGGCCGCAACTGCCGGTGCAATCTCCTCCCGCGCGAACCTGGCTGCCTCGGCCGCAATCTGGCGCTGCTCCTCGTTCAGGTCCTCCGGCGTAAAGACTTCTGCCGGTAGGCGTTCTTCCAACAGAAACCCGCCGCCCGCCGCGGCAACGATAGGGGATTTCGCAATGGTTGTCATACCCCTCCTGACTCAGCCCACGTTACGACACAGGGCAGTCCGGTTGCAAACATGCAGCATCTGCGGGAAGATTGGTCCCGTCACACTCGCTCATTCAGAATTTGACCTTTATGCCGCAGAATCTCTGATATTCTGATATCGGAGATTCTGAAATGCAGACGATTGTGGTTGGTAAGCGCGGAACGGTTGTGATTCCTGCAGCGCTTCGCAAGGAACTCCGCCTGGACGAAGGCGCGCCGATGCAGATCGAGAAGCGCGACGGCGGGCTCTTCCTGCGTTCGATGGTCGCCGAGCCCGAGGTAGAGGTCTACACCCCCGAGCGGCTGGCCGAGTTCTTTCTGAATAATGTCCTGACCAAGGAAGGCTACCAGGAAGCCCGCCAGGACGTTATCGCCATGGGAATCGATCCCGACACCATCGATCATCTCCGGTGGGCGGAATGAACCTGCCGCCTGGCCGGGATGTTTCCATCTTTCTCGACGCCAACGTCCTGATCTCCGCCGCATGGAAGCAGGGGACTGAAATCGCCCAGCTTTGGAGCTTCGGCGGCCTTCAGTTGCTCACTTCCAACTATGTCATGGCGGAAGTGCAGCGTAATCTTCCCCGCGTCGATCAGATCGAACGCCTGCGCACTCAACTGCTGAAGGTACGGATTCACTACTTTGACGAGTTGCCCGATCTTGCGGAGGCGAATGTGCTACCCGAGAAGGACCGCCATGTTTTGGCCGCAGCCGTCCTGATGCGGGCCGATCTGCTGCTGTCAGGGGACAAACGCCATTTCGGCCCTCTCTATGGGCGGCAAATCCATGGTGTCCGCATTACATCCCCTCCAGAGCTGCTCGCTGTTCTCCGCCACGGTCTGTCCTAGCTCTTATCGCTTACAATTCACGTATCTCACCGTGGAGGCTTTTCCTTTGTTGGCCACGCTTGCAACTCGTCTGATCCCTGCCGCCGCCGCGCTTGGCGCACTGCCCGCGCGCGCCGCCGCCTTCGTGGCCTTCTCTACCTCCACCGGCCTGCGGCACTACTTCCGCGCGCAGTACGCCGACCAGACCTTCAAAGGGCTCTACCACTGGAACTGGTTCGATCTGACGCTGCTGATCCCTTACTTCTTCGTCATGGTCGTGCTGTCCATCTATGGCGTCCACCGCTATACGATGTGCTACCAGTACTTCAAGTACAAAAAGAACTACAAGCCGAATCCTCCCAAGCACTTTGACGAGCTGCCGCGCGTAACGATCCAACTGCCCATGTTCAACGAGCAGTTCGTCATCGACCGGCTTATCGAGGCCGTCTGCGCCATGGAGTATCCGTCGGACAAGCTTGAAATTCAGGTCCTTGACGACTCCACCGACGAGACCGTGCAGGTCGCGGCCGACATCGTGGCCCGCTATAAGGCGCTCGGCCACCCCATCGAGTACATCCACCGCACCAACCGCAACGGCTTCAAGGCCGGCGCGCTCGACGAGGGCCTCAAGGTCGCCAAGGGCGAGTTCGTCGCCATCTTCGACGCCGACTTCGTGCCGCCGCCCGACTGGATCATGAAGGTGATCCACCACTTCGCCGAGCCCGACGTGGGCATGGTACAAACCCGCTGGTCCCACCTGAACCGCGACTACAGCCTGCTGACCAAGATTGAGGCCATCCTGCTGGATGCGCACTTTGTCATCGAGCATGGCGCGCGCGTCCGCACCGGCGAGTACTTCAACTTCAACGGCACCGCCGGTATGTGGCGTCGCCAGGCCATCACCGACGGCGGCGGCTGGCAGCACGACACCCTCACCGAGGACACCGACCTCAGCTATCGCTCGCAGATGGCCGGCTGGCGCTTCAAGTACCTGCCCGAAGTCGAGTGCCCCTCCGAGCTGCCCATTGAGATGACCGCCTTCAAGACCCAGCAGGCGCGCTGGGCCAAGGGGCTTATCCAGGTCTCCATCAAGCTGCTGCCCCGCATCTTCAGCTCTGGAATGACCCGCAAGCGCAAGATCGAATCGGTCTACCACCTGACGGCCAACATCGCCTATCCGCTGATGGTGCTCATGACCGTGCTGCTGGTGCCTTCCATGATCTGCCGCTTCTACCAGGGATGGTTCCAGATGCTGCTGATCGACGTCCCGCTCTTCACTGCGTCCACCGCCTCCATCGCCGTCTTCTACGCCCTCTCGCAGCGCGAGCTTTACCCGAAGACCTGGAAGAAGTGCCTCATCTATTTGCCCATGTTGATGGCCATCGGCATCGGCCTCACGGTCACTAACAGCAAGGCCGTGATGGAAGCCATCTTCGGCATCAAGAGCTCGTTTGTGCGCACGCCCAAATTCCGCGTCACCGCGCGGGGCGAGAAGTCCCAGGCCAACAAGTATCGCAAGCGGTTGAAGCTTGCGCCTTGGATCGAGTTGCTGCTGGGCGCATGGTTCATGGCCGCCATTGTTTACACCTTCATGAACCAGAATTACTTCACCGCGCCGTTCCTGATTTTGTTCGTGGTGGGCTTCTGGTACACCGGGCTGATGAGCATCTTCCAGGGCCGCTTCGAGCGCTTCAAATTCGGCCGCAAAATCGATCCTGAAGAGTCCAGCCCGCGTCCCTTCCCGGTGGGTGTGTAGAACATGACAGACACGCATCGTTTACCGCCCATCGAAGTCTTTGCCGTGGACTCCATCCAGCAATTGGCCGAGGTTCTGCCGCGCCGTACCCCGTGGTTCACGCTGCTGCTGATCTGGGACACTCCCGAGGTGCGCCCGGAACAGTTGGCGGGCGTATTCCGGCCTCTGATCGAAAGCGGCCTGGTCTATCTCTCCACCTGGGGACAGGGCTGCGAAGAGGTGCACGACGCCGTCGATCTGGCCGTGACGCGCATCGAGACGGAACAGGGCGAGTTGCCCTATGTGTTGATGAGCACTTGGCATACGGACGAGCCCTTGGGCGAGGCGCTGCGCTTTTTCAGCACCGACGCCATTCCCGCCGACGACGAGGTCTTCGCCAATTTCGCCCGCTACGCCGTGACCGTCGGCAGCCCGGAAAACGCGCGCCGCTTGAAGCAGGCGATCATTCGCCTCGGAATCTCTACAAGCGCCTCTGCACAATAGCCACAGCGTCATTCTGCTCCGCTACAATAGAGAACAAGCGCCTGCCGGGCCGGGAATCCCACTCCCGCTGCCGCCAGGCGCATAAGAGCATATGCTGACAAACAATCTGCCTGAAGCCCTGACTTTCGACGACGTGCTGCTGGTCCCCGCCTACAGCGACGTGGTTCCCGTGCAGGTGAGCACCCAGACGCGCCTCACCCGCGAAATCACGCTGAACACCCCGCTGCTCTCCTCGGCCATGGACACCGTCACGGAGTCCCGCATGGCAATCGCCATGGCGCAGGCCGGCGGCATCGGCATCGTGCACCGCAATCTTTCCATCCCCGACCAGGCTGGCGAAATCGACAAGGTCAAGCGCTCTGAGAGCGGCATGATCGTCGATCCCGTCACCATCGGACCCGACCAGATGATCGGCGATGCTCTCGACGTGATGCGCCGCTACAAGATCTCCGGCGTGCCCGTGACCCGCGGCAAGCGCCTTGTCGGCATCCTCACCAACCGCGACCTGCGCTTTGAGACCCGGACCGACATCCCCGTAGGCGACGTGATGACCAAGGAAAACCTGATCACCGTCCCCGTCGGCACCACCCTCGAAGAGGCCGAGTTGATCCTCCACAAACACCGCGTGGAGAAGCTCCTGGTCGTCGACGATCAGTACAACCTGAAGGGCCTGATCACCGTCAAGGACATCCAGAAGAAGCTCAAGTATCCGAATGCCAGCAAGGACGACCAGGGCCGCCTCCGCGTCGGCGGAGCCATCGGCGCCACGGGCGACTACCTGGAACGCGCCGCCGAATTGGTGCGCTACCGCGTAGATGCGCTGGCCATCGACTCGGCCCACGGCCACTCGTCGCGTGTCCTCGAAGCGGTTCGCGCCGTCAAGAAGGCCTTCCCGAAAGTCGCTCTACTGGCCGGCAACGTGGCCACCTACGAAGGGGCCATGGCCCTCATCGACGCCGGAGCGGACGCCATCAAGGTCGGCATCGGGCCCGGCTCCATCTGCACCACGCGCATGGTCACCGGTGCGGGCATGCCGCAGATCACGGCCATCGCCGAGGCCTCCCGCGCCGCCCGCGAGCACGATATCCCGGTCATCGCCGACGGCGGCATCAAGTATTCCGGCGAGATCACCAAGGCAATCGCGGCAGGCGCCGACTGCATCATGATCGGCTCGCTCTTCGCCGGCGTGGACGAGAGCCCGGGCGAGACCATCCTCTACCAGGGCCGCAGCTTCAAGAGCTATCGCGGCATGGGTTCGCTTTCGGCCATGAGCCAGGGTTCCGGCGAGCGCTACTTCCAGTCAAGCGCCGATCTGGCCGCCGCCGAAGCAGGCACGGAAGGCGTGGTGCAGCGCGAACGCGCCGGGCAGAACCGTCTTGCCAAGTTCGTGCCCGAGGGTATCGAGGGACGCGTTCCCTATCGCGGACCGCTCGAAGCCATGGTCTTCCAGCTCGTTGGCGGCCTGCGCTCCGGCATGGGCTATCTCGGCTGCGCCACCATTCCTGAGCTCAAGGAGAAGGCGCGCTTCGTCCGCATCTCCGGCGCAGGCCTCCGCGAGAGCCACGTCCACGACGTCATCATCACTCGCGAGGCGCCCAACTACCATGTCGAATAGCCGGCGCGGAGCCGCCTTCTGGATCTCCACCTGGGGGCCCGTTGTTCTGGCCATTGCAGTCATCTGCTTGGAATCGACGGAAGCGATGGGGGCGGACCACACCTCCGGTCCCCTCCATCGGCTGTTTGAGGCCATCTTCGGCCGCATCGGCGAAGATAGTTGGAATCTGATTCACCACATCGTCAGGAAGTCCGGCCACTTCATCGGCTATGGGCTTGTGGGCCTTGCCTGGTTTCGTGCCTGGTGGCGCACTTTCACCTCGGCCTCCTACTTCCGCTGCATGCTCTTCGCACTGCTCGGTACCTTCCTGGTGGCCAGCGGAGACGAGTGGCACCAGACCTTCCTGCCAAACCGTCAAGGCCAGTTCACCGACGTGCTGCTGGATTGCACCGGCTCGCTGGTCATCCTCTCTATGACCTTCCTTTTTCTGCGCGTCGGCCACAGCCGCGCCTTGCTGCTGCGCGAGGCCGCCAGCCGCCGGCCGAATTAGGCAAGGCGCCCTTCTATTCCCCGGCCACCCGGCGCAGCTTCTTGCCCAGACGTTTCTCCACGTCCTCCACCTTGCCCTTCAGCCGCCCCGTAGCGCCCCTGCGGTCGTCGATGGTGATGGTGGTCAGCACGCGCGGCGCAAGCTCCAACAAGCGCCGATGGCACTTCATGATCGTCTCCATCACCAAAGCGTCATCGCCCTCGACCACCGTCTGCATCGGCCCAAGCTGATAGTCCAAGCCGGACTCGTCCACAATTTTCAGCGACTCCGCCACAAGGTGACTCACGCTCTCGCCTGTGGCCATGGGAACAACGGAAAAACTTGCCAGCATCGAACGGCTCCTGACTAAATCCGGATTCTGTTGCACATTTGCCCCAAAGATAAACACGGGCGCACCTCCGCAAAGGAGATGCGCCCGCGCGACGTTCGTTTCAAAGAAGACAGCTACCGGAAAGCTGCGAGACTAAGCAGCCTCTTCGCCGCCGCCCTTTTCTTCTTCCTTCTTGGCTTCTTCCATGGCGGCCTCGAGTTCGGCGCGCTTCTTGGCCTTCAGGTCCGCGCTCTTCTGCCGCTTGGCCTCGAGCTGCTTCTCTGCGCCGAGGAGTTCGATGAAAGCCTTCTCCGCGCCGTCGCCCTTCTGGAAGCCCGTGCGCACAATGCGCAGGTAGCCGCCCTGGCGGTCGCCGTACCGCGGCGCAACGGTCTCGAACAGCCGCGTGACGGCCTTGTCGGTCATCAAATAGCTGAGCGCCTGACGGCGCGAGTGCAGATCGCCCTTCTTGCCCAGGGTGATCATCTTTTCCACGTGCGGACGAACCGCCTTGGCCTTGGCCACGGTCGTCTCCACGCGATCTTCCACGATCACGGACGTGACCAGGTTCCGCAGCAGCGCGCGGCGGTGGCTGGTGTTGCGTCCGAGTTTGAATCCTGCATTGCGATGGCGCATGATGACAATCTCTCCAAAATCAGCTTCTAGCTTCTAGCCCCTGGCTTCCAGCTTTCCTGTCGCTCGATGAAGGAGGCCAACCTCCCACAAATTGAGCTGGTAGCTGGTAGCTAGAAGCTAATAGCTGTTTTCCTAAAAGTTCTCGGTTTCGGTGGGCAACTGCAGGTCCACGGAATCCAGAGGCTCGTCTTCGTCCTCGAAGTGGTTGTAGCTGGCCGCCAGTGCCGTCGCGGGCGGAATGCTCGTCGGGCCGGGAACGGCATTGCCGTTCTCGTCGATCTTCATCCCCAGCGAAAGACCCATTTGCGCCAGAATCTCCTTGATCTCGTTCAGACTCTTGCGCCCGAAGTTCTTGGTCTTCAGCATCTCCGCTTCGGTCTTCTGCACCAGTTCGCCGATGGTCTGGATGTTGGCGTTCTTCAGGCAGTTGTAGCTGCGCACGGAAAGCTCAAGTTCCTCGACCGAACGGTTCAGGTTATCGTTGCGAAGCAGAACGCGGCCTTCCTCGCCACGCGCTTCGGTTTCGATCTCCTCTTCGAAGTTGATGAAGATGTTCATGTGGTCCTTCAGCAGCTTTGCAGCCAGGCCAACTCCGTCGGCCGGCAGCACCGCGCCATTGGTCCACACTTCCAGCGTCAGCTTGTCGTAGTCGGTAATCTGGCCCAGACGGGCGGCTTCCACCAGGTAGTTCACGCGGCGCACCGGCGAGTGCACCGAGTCCACCGGAATAAAGCCCAGACCGAGGTCGGCGTCAAAGTTCTTGTCGGCCGAAACATAGCCGCGCCCGCGCTTCAGGCGCATCTCCATGTCCAGCTTGCCGCCTTCCGAGACGGTTGCAATGTAGATATTCTTGTCGAGGATCTCGACGTCGCCGTCGGCTTCAATCATGCCCGAGGTCACAACGCCCGGCTGGTCCGCGCGCAGATACAGCGCCTTCGGCCCTTCACCCTGCAGCTTGAACGGAACCTGCTTCAGGTTCAGGATGATGTCGGTCGCGTCCTCCACCACTCCCGTGATGGACTGGAACTCGTGCAACACGCCCTCGATGCGGATCGCCGTCACTGCCGCGCCCTCGATCGAGCTCAGCAGCGTACGCCGCAGGGCGTTGCCGATGGTGGTGCCAAATCCGCGCTCAAACGGCTGAGCGCTGAACTTGCCGTAGGTGTCCGTCAGCGTCTCGGCTTCCACAGCCAGCCGCTTCGGTTTTTGAAATCCTCTCCAAAGCATATCCGTCTCGTTTCCCGCGCGGCAGGCGTCGCGATGCATTTTGCAACGGCCGCGCAAGTTCTCCTTCGGTTTGAAATGCAGCTTCCAGCTTCTAGCTATCAGCTTTCAGCTTGCTCTTGCAGGTGGCAACGGCGTGCGTTCCACTGAAAGACCGGCTGAAAGCTGACGGCTGAAAGCTAATAGCTCTTACTTGCTGTACAACTCAACGATCAGCTGCTCGTTGATGGGCAGGTTCACGTCGGCGCGCTTGGGCAGATGCAGCACACGGCCCGACATGTTTTCAAAGTTTGCTTCCAGCCACGCCGGAACCGGGTTCTGCGCGGCATACTGCGTGCCCTGCTCGACGATGATGAGCTTCTTGGCAGACTCGCGAATCGCGATCTCGTCGCCCACGTTCACCTGGAACGAAGGAATGTTCACCTTGCGGCCGTTGACCGAAACGTGACCGTGACGAACCACCTGGCGCGCCTGACGGCGGCTGATGGCAAAGCCCAGACGGAACGCTACGTTGTCCAGACGGCGCTCGAGCTGCTGGATCAGCAGTTCGCCGGTTACGCCCTGGGCGCGGCTGGCCTTTTCGTAGTACTCGCGGAACTGGCCTTCCAGCGTGAAGTACATACGCTTGGCCTTCTGCTTCTCATGCAACTGCAGGCCGTAGCCCACGATCTTGGCCTTGCGGTCCTTGCCGTGCATTCCCGGAGGAAAGTTGCGCTTCTCTAGCGGGCAGCGCTCGCTGGTGCACTTGGTGCCCTTCAAAAAAAGCTTGGTAGCTTCGCGCCGGCAAAGGCGGCAGACTGCTCCTGTATAACGTGCCATTTCTTCTCCTGACTTCGGATGACGGCCGGTTTACGCGCTTCGCGCAGCTTTCAGCTCACTGCTTTCAGTTCTCAGCTTTCCTGCTGGAACTTTCCGACCGTGGGAGCCTTCATGCTGCCGAGGAAGCTTCCTCCCGGCCCTACTTCGGTTGTCAGCTAACAGCAAACAGCGGTCAGTTTGGCCCTGAGGGCCCTTACTGTCTGCTGTTTGCTGTCGGCTGTACGCTGCTTTCTTACACTCTGCGGCGCTTCGGCGGACGGCAGCCGTTGTGCGGCACCGGCGTGACGTCGCGAATCGACTTCACTTCGATGCCCGCGGCAGCCAGCGCGCGGATCGCCGACTCGCGGCCCGATCCCGGACCGGCGACGCGCACGTCGACGGAACGCAGACCGTGATCGCGGGCCATGCTGGCGGCGTTCGACGCAGCCTGCTGCGCCGCGAACGGCGTGCCCTTGCGCGAACCGCGGAAGCCCAGCGAACCCGAGCTCTTCCAGCTCAGCGTGTTGCCCACCTGGTCGGTGATGGTCACAATCGTGTTGTTGAACGAGGCCTGAATGTGGCAAATGCCAAATGGAACATTCTTGCGCTCGCGCTTCTTGAACTTCTTGTTCTTGGCGGCCTTGCCGGCGCCCTGCTGTTGTTTCGCCATTAGGTCTTCGCCGTCGCTTTCTTCTTGCCTGCCACTGTGCCCTTACGCGGGCCCTTCCTGGTGCGGGCATTGGTATGGGTGCGCTGTCCGCGCACCGGCAGTCCGCGCCGGTGGCGCGTGCCGCGGTAGCTCTGGATGTCGATCAGGCGCTTGATGTGCATCTGGGTGTCCTTGCGCAGATCGCCCTCGACGCCACCTTCGTCCTCGATCACCTGACGGATGCGGTTGACCTCGTCCTCGCCCAGGTCCTGGATCTTCTTGAACGCGTCAACGTTCGCCTTTTCCAGAATCTTCAGCGCGCGCGGATCACCGATCCCAAAAATGTATGTGAGCGCGACCCGTGCCTGCTTGTTGCGGGGCAGATCGACGCCAGCAATGCGTGCCATTTGAATTCCTTCGTTGCTGCATGTTGTGTGCCTCCGGCCTAGCGCCGGTCCGCACATGTTAGGCTTCCCGCTCCCTGAGGTTCATCGCAAGCCTTGAATCCAGCTAACTAGCCTCTTCTTCAGGGATCAGGAATCAGTTTTCGGGGATCGGTCGCGTCTTGCCGTAGCAATCGCATTTCGTCTGATCCCTGATCCCTGAAACCTGATCCCTTCCGTGGAGCGTTCCGCATCTCCGCCAGGCTCCGCTTAGCCCTGGCGCTGCTTGTGCTTTGCGTTCTCGCAGATCACACGCACCACACCGCGGCGCGTGATCACCTTGCACTTGACGCAAATCTTTTTTACCGATGCACGGACTTTCATTTCTACTGCCCTTCTCCGCGCCTATAAAGCCAGCGCGAGTTGATTAAAAACAGCTCTCAGCTCACAGCTCTCAGCTTTCAGTTCATCCCGCAAAATCGAACTGCCTCTGCCAGGCGAACCTGACTGCAAGCTGAAGGCTGGCGGCTTCTCGCTACTTGTAGCGGTACACGATCCGGCCGCGGTTCAGGTCGTAGGGGCTCAGCTCCACTGCCACGCGATCGCCCGGCAAAATGCGAATGAAATTCTTCCGCATCCTCCCCGACACGTGCGTCAGCACCTCGTGGTTGTTCTCGAGCTTGACCTTGAACATGGCATTGGGCAGGGTCTCTACGACCACTGCCATCACCTCAATCGCGTCTTCCTTCGACAATCCGCATCCCGCTTCTGCCGGCGCGGATACCCCGCCCCCGGCTGGTTGTACCGAGTCCTACTCGGTGAGAATTCGTGCCCCGGAGGCGGTCACCGCCACCGTGTGCTCAAAATGAGCGCTCATGCTACCGTCTTTGGCCACCGCGGTCCAGCCGTCGTCCAGTACCACCACGTCCGGCCCGCCCGCATTCACCATCGGCTCGATGGCAATCACCATCCCAGCCTTCAGCTTCATGCCGCGCCCCGGTTCGCCAAAGTTCGGCACCTGCGGGTCCTCGTGCATATGGACCCCGATACCGTGCCCTACAAAATCCCGCACCACCGAAAATCCGGCGTCTTCCACCACGGTCTGCACCGCCGAGCCTACATCGCCCAGCGTGGCGCCCGGCTTTACGGCCGCTATACCCGCCTTCAGCGACGCCTGGGTCACATCCAGCAGCCGTAGCGTTCCTGCGTCTACCGTGCCCACCGGCACCGTGATCGCCGCATCGCCGCAGTACCCCTCGACGAACGCGCCAAAATCCACCGAAACGATGTCCCCGTCCTTCAGAACCCGCTTCGCCGACGGTATCCCGTGCACCACTTCCGCGTTCACCGACGCGCACAGCACTGCCGGATAACCGTGATACCCCTTGAACGCCGCCTTCGCGCCCAGTTCCTTCAGTCGCTCTTCCGCAGCCCTGTCGAGATCCAGCGTCGTTACGCCCGGCTTCACCAGGCTCCGAACCAGTTCAAGCACCTCGCGGACCACTTTGCCCGCCTTGCGCATCTTCTCGATTTCTGCTGCCGACTTCAGAACTACTGCCAACGCTTGACCAGCTTTCAGGGTTCAGGGGTCAGGGGTCAGAGATGGGAATCAAAGCTCAAGCGAAGCTACATGCTCGCCGGTTGCCCTTGCTGATCCCCGATCCCTGAAACCCGATCCCTCGATTCAAACGCACAAACCCGCCGCGCGATTGCGCTACCCGCGCAACCTCTCCACGGCGGCCACAATACCCGACGCAATCTCGGTGATCGCGCGGTCTCCATCCACTTCCGCGAAGCGTCCCAAGGACCGGTAGTGGTCGACAACCGGAGCCGTGAGAGCTTCATACGCGCGCATGCGCTCCTTGAAGACCTCTTCCGTGTCGTCGGCTCGCTGTACCAGCGCCGCACCCTCCACATTGCAGAATCCTTCTTTTTTCGAGGGATTCATGTAGACGTTATAGATGGCTTGGCAGGCGGGACAGTTCCTGCGCCCCGTAATTCGACGCAGTAGTTGATTATAGCTGACCTGGATGCTGACAGCAACCACCGGCAGCGTTCCCTTGAGCACCGCCAGCCGCCCGTCCAGCCATCCGGCCTGGCCCAGCGTCCGGGGAAATCCGTCCAGGATGTAGCCGTTGGCCGTATCCGGTTCGGTCAGCCGCGCGGCCACCATCTCGTTGACCAGCGAGTCGGGCACCAGTTCGCCACGCCCCATGATCTCCTTGGCCATCTTGCCCAACTCGGTGCCGCGCGCCACATTCCCGCGCAACAAGTCGCCGGTCGAGATCTGGGGGATGCCCCACAGCTTCACCAGTTCCTTGGCCTGGGTCCCCTTGCCCACGCCCGGTGCGCCCAATAAAAGAATCGGGCCGGGCGCGGTTTTCAACTCCGCCGCCCGGCCATTCTGCAACTCTGCTGCATTGGTCGACATTACCAGGTTTTCCTTCCGCGAATGCGACCGGAGCGCGGGGAAAAGCCGTCATAGTGTCTCATGATCAGCTGCGATTCGATCTGGTTGACCGTGTCCATGGCCACACCCACCACAATCAACAGTGACGTGCCGCCAAAGTAGAAGTTGACCCCCATACCGTGGATCGCCCATGTCGGCAGGTTCTCAAAGAGCCGTCCGACCAGGAACAGCTTGTCCAGACGAATGCCCGAAATCAGGAAGGTGGGCACCATCGAGATCACGATCAGATAGAGCGCGCCAACCAGCGTGAGGCGCGTCAGAATGTCGTTGATAAAGTCCGAGGTGCGCTTGCCCGGCCGGATGCCCGGAATGAACGAGCCCGACTTGCGGAAGTTGTCGGCAATATCGTCCGGCTTCATCACGATCGAAACGTAGAAGTACGCGAAGAAGATGATGCCCAGCATGTCGAGGAACTCGTACCACGGCCATCCCGGCTGCAGAGCCTGCATGATCGGCTGGAGGAACCTGCTGTTCTGCACCCACTCCACCTGGCCGAACAGCATCGGCGCCGACAGAATCGAGCTGGCAAAGATGACCGGCATCACGCCGCCCGAGTTCACCTTCAGGGGCAGATGGCTCGACTGGCCGCCCATCATCCTGCGGCCCACAATCCGGCGCGCGCTCTGGATGGGAATGCGGCGCTCGGAGCGCTCCACGAAGACGATGAAGGCGACAACCGCGACCATGCCGGCAGCCAGGAACAGCACCACCAGGAAGCTCAGCGGGCCCCACGCATCGGTCTGCACCTTTTCCACCAGATCGATGACGCCGCGCGGCAGACCGGCCACGATGCCGGCGAAGATCAGCAAGCTCATGCCGTTGCCGATGCCGCGATCCGTAATCTGCTCGCCCAGCCACATGATGAAGGCCGTGCCGGTCGTCAGAGTAAGAACCGTCAGCAGGATGAAGCTCGGTCCGGGATTCAGAACCAGGCCCTGCTTAGTCAAAATGGCGGCGATGCCGATCGACTGCAGCGCGCCCAGGACAACCGTCATGTAACGGGTCCACTGGGTGATCTTGCGACGGCCCAGTTCGCCTTCCTTCTGGATGCGCGCCAGCGGCTCGTAGACCACCGTCAGCAACTGGAAGATGATCGAGGCCGTGATGTACGGCATGATGCCCAGAGCGAAGATCGTCATGCGGCGCAGCGTGCCGCCGCTGAACAGATCCATCAACCCCAGCGCGGAGCCGCTCTGCGAGTTGAACATCAGCTCCAGTTGGTGATAGTTCACGCCCGGCGTGGGAATCCACGCGCCCAGACGGTAAACAGCAAGAATGCCAAGGGTGAACAGTACCCGCTTGCGCAGATCGGGAATCCGGAAGATATTAAGAAACTTCTCGAGCATGATTGATATATCCGCTTCAGGCGTTGCCGCCGGTCCAGTCGTTGACCTGTTTCAGTCCCGGTCTTCTCCGGTCGCGGCTCATACTAACCGGACCGGAAGAAGAGGAGATATGCGGGCCGTCACATCTGTTCTGCTAGGCTGCCGCCGGCGCTTCGCCGCCCACAACCAGAGCCTTACCGCCGGCCTTTTCGATCTTGGCTACTGCCGACTTTGAAAACTTGTGCGCATGGATGGTAATGGCTGTCTCCAGCTCGCCCGTGCCCAGAATCTTGATCAGGGTGCGGCGGCTCGAAGCCAATCCCAGCTTCCTGTAGTCGTCGAGCCCGATCTCGGTCACGCCCAACGCGGCGATGCGATCCAGGTTGATGACCGTATACTCGGTCCGGAAGATGTTCGTAAAGCCGCGCTTCGGCAGGCGGCGGTGCAACGGCATCTGGCCGCCTTCAAAGCCGCGCATCAGGCTGAAGCCCGCGCGCGATCCCTGGCCCTTGTGGCCACGGGTTGAAGTCTTGCCCATGCCCGAGCCCATACCGCGGCCCACACGCTTGCGCGCCGTGTTTGCATTCCTGGGCGCGCGCAAATTCGATAGATTCTTTGCCATGTTCTCCTCGCTCATACGCCGGCCGGGACTTCTGCCCCGGACGACTCGCGTTTCATGAGATTTCAGGGATCAGGGGCCAGGGATCAGTTGGTTCCTGTTGGAACGCGCCTTCATCCCCTGCACCCGCTTCTCGCCGGTCCTCAATTTCGTCGAAATCGAGAGTTCCAAGGTCTCGGATCAACTCGTGGCCCACAGGCCGCGCTCTGATCCCTGACCCCTGAAACCTGATCCCTGACTAGTTCTCCAGAATCCGCACCAGGTGCGGAACTGCCGCCACCATGCCGCGGGTAGACTCGTTGTCCACGCGCTCGACGATCTGGTTCAGGCGGGTAAAGCCCAGACCCTTGATCACCAGCTTGTGCTTGGTCGGTGTTGAAATCTTCGACCGGTAATATTGAAGGCGGATCATCTTCGTCTCGGCCATGGCTTAGAGCTCCTCTACGGACTTGCCGCGCATGTTGGCCACCTCGGCCCTGTCGCGCAGTTGCGTCAGTGCATCGAAGGTTGCCTTGATCACGTTGTGCGGGTTCGGCGAGCCCAGGCTCTTGGTCAGCACGTTCTGCACGCCTGCCGAGGTCATCACCGCGCGCACCGCGCCGCCGGCAATCACGCCCGTGCCTTCCGGCGCAGGCTTCAGCAGCACCTGGCCCGAACCGAAGCGGCCCAGCACCTGGTGAGGAATGCTCGTCTCGGTCAGATTCACCTTGAACAGGTTCTTCTTGGCCGACTCGATTCCCTTGCGGATTGCCTGGGGAACTTCCTTGGCCTTGCCCGATCCGTAGCCCACCACGCCCGAGGCGGCGTCGCCCACCACCACCAGCGCGGCAAACGACATGTTTTTGCCGCCCTTGACCACCTTCGTCACGCGATTGATGGCCACCACCTGATCCTTCAGGTTGTACTGGTTGGCATCGAGTTTCTTCTTAAGAATCATCATTGCTCTTGTCTGTCCTTCCGGGCCTTTTGCGGCCCCTCGGAAAACTTCTTGTCCTACTCAACCAAACCCGGGAGCGCGGAGCGCTTAGAACTCCAGGCCCGCCTCGCGCGCCGCATCGGCCAGCGCCTTGATGCGGCCGTGGTACAGGAAGCCGCCGCGATCGAAGACCACCTTCTTGATGCCCTTCTCTACCGCGCGCTCTGCCACAGCCTTGCCGATTTCCTTGGCCGACGCAACGTTGCCGCCCGTCTTGATCTTCAGTTCCAGCGTCGAGGCAGAGGCCAGCGTAACGCCCTGCTGGTCGTCGATCACCTGCGCGTAAATGTGATTCAGCGAACGGTACACGTTCAGCCGCGGACGCTCTGCCGTGCCCGACAGCTTCTGCCGGATGCGAGCGTGAATGCGCTGGCGAATTTCGTTTCTCTTGGTCTGCGTAATCATCGGTTCCTCGTTCCTATCAGCGGAGCAGCCCCGCCGCCCCGTTCGGTTGTACATCAGCTTCTAGCTTCTAGCTGCCAGCTTCCAGCCTTTTCTCGTCCAGTCTCGGCCCGTGCCCTTCGGCAGTATGAGCTAGGAGCTAGAGGCTAGAAGCTAACAGCTTGCTTTCTTACTTCGAGCCCGTCTTGCCGGCCTTCTTCTTCAGCTTCTCGTCCGAGTAGCGCACGCCCTTGTTCTTGTAAGGATCGGGCTTGCGCAGCGAACGCATGTCGGCGGCCACCTGGCCCACCTTCTGGCGGTCGATGCCGCTCACCGTCAGGTGCGTCTGCTTCGGGTCGATCGTCACTTCGATGCCCGTGGGCAGCGGAACTTCGATCTGGTGCGAGTAGCCCAGCGTGAACACCACCGTGCCCTTGCCCTTCATCTCGGCGCGATAGCCGATGCCGACGATATCCAGTTCCTTCTTCCAGCCTTCGGTCACGCCATGCACCGCGTTGAAGACCAGAGCGCGGGTCAGTCCGTGGAACGGAGCATACTTGTCGCTCTCGCGAACCACATGCAGCACGCCGTCCTTGGTCTCCAGCGAAATGCCATCGGCGATCAGCGCCGTGACCTTGCCCTTCGGCCCTTCCACGGTGGCAACGTTGCCCTGGACCGTGTACTTCACTCCCGCCGGCAGCGGGATCGGCTTCTTTCCAATACGAGACATCGATTCAATCCTTTGGATGGCTTGCGAGTCCCGGTGAGTTCTTCACCGTTCCACTGCAGCCGTGAGAGCCGTCAGCTCTCAGCTTTCAGCCCTCAGCCACCGATTCGGCAGCCAGCTCACTCCGCCAGGGAACAAGCTGACAGCTGATAGCTGAAAGCTAGAAGCTAAACTCTTACCAGACTTCGCACAGCAGCTCGCCGCCGACACCCTCGCGGCGGGCCTGCCGGCCTGTCATCACACCCTTGGGCGTGGTCATAATCGAAATGCCAAGACCGCCCTGGACACGCTTGATCTCGTCGTGGCCGATGTAAACACGGCAGCCAGGACGGGAGATACGGGCCAGATCCAGAATCGCAGGCTCCGCGCCGGTGTACTTCAGGTACACCCGGAGAACCATCTTGCCATCTTCTTCCTGGGTCTTGTAGTTCGAGATGTAGCCCTCTTCCTTCAGAATACGGGCAATCTCGGCCTTCAGCTTCGAAGCCGGCACATCCAGCTTCTGATGACGCGCGCGGATCGCATTCCGAATACGCGCCAGAAAATCCGCAACAGGATCGGTCAGACTCATTCCTTCTCCTTCATCCCCCGTTCGCCTGCGTTCGGCAGGAACCAGCGGGAATGTAAAAACAGCTACCAGCTTCTAGCTCTTAGCTTCCAGCCCATCTCGCCCAAGCTCAGCTCATCGCATTCCGCGATAAGCTAGCGGCTAGGAGCTAGCAGCTAAAAGCTGTTTCTCTACCAGCTCGACTTGACGACGCCGGGGATCTCGCCCTTCAGCGCCAGCGAACGGAAGCACAAGCGGCAGATGCCGAACTTGCGCAGAAATCCCCGCGGACGCCCGCAGAGCTTGCACCGGTTGTGCTTGCGGCAGCTAAACTTCGGCTTCCGCGCGTCCTTCACTCGTTTTGCAGTGGTTGCCATAATTCCTCAAAATGCAGCTATCAGCTTCTGGCTGCTAGCTCCTAGCTCAATTCCCGTCTCTCCGAACTCCGGATCCGGGGTACTCGAAGCCAATTCCGTTTGCCTCCGGCGCTCGTTCCGTCTCTAAAAAGTTAGAGGCTGGAAGCTAGCAGCTAGAAGCCGTTCTTACGCTCCCTGACGGAAGGGCATCCCGAAGTGCTTCAGCAGCGCGCGCGCGCCGTTGTCGTCCTTGGCCGAAGTCACGATGGTGATGTTCATGCCCTTCAGCTTCTCCACCTTCGAGTAATCGATCTCGGGGAAGATCAGCTGATCGCGCAGGCCGAGCGTGTAGTTGCCGCGCCCGTCGAAGCTCTTCGTCGAAACTCCGCGGAAGTCGCGCACGCGCGGCAGAGCCGTCGCAATCAGGCGGTCCAGGAACTCGTAGGCCTTGTCGTTACGCAGCGTCACCATGGCGCCAATCGACATGCCTTCGCGCACCTTGAAGGCCGCAATCGACTTCTTGGCCTTGGTCGTCACCGGCTTCTGGCCGGTAATCGCAGCCAGGTCCGCAACCAGCGGATCCAGAAGCTTGGTGTTCTGCGTTGCTTCGCCCAAGCCCATGTTCAGGACGATCTTCTCAAGCCGGGGAACCGCCATCGCATTCTCGATGCCCAGTTCCTTCTTCAGGGCCTGCTTGATCTCTTTGTGGTACTTCTCTTTCAGCCTTGCCGCCATGATGCTTCGCTCTCTTTCTTCCGATCTTCGGATTGGGCCGGTTTGCCGGCCCGTGTACCGCTACGGAAGGTTTCTTGAAATCAGCCGCTAGCTACTCGCTGCTAGCCTTTAGCGCTTCCCTCTTCCATCTGCCCTTCGCTCCAGAACTATCTAGCTGGGAGCAAAGGTTGGAAGCTGGAATCTGCTCTTCTACTTCTTGGTGGGCATCGTCTGCCCGCACTTCTTGCAAACGCGCACGCGCGACGCGCCTTCAACCTTGTAGCCCACGCGCACCGGCCCGCAGTTCGGGCAGACCAGAGCCACGTTGGAGATCTGGACCGGCAGTTCCTGGTCGGCGATGCCGCCCTTGGTCCGCTTGCCCGTCTTGGAAGACACGGTCTTCTTGACAACGTGCACGTGCTCGACCAGCACCGTTCCCTTGTCCGGAAAAACGCGCAGAACCCGCTGCGTCTTGCCGCGGTCCGAGCCGGCCAGAATCTTGACCGTATCGTTGCGATGAATGTTTACACTCGGCATTTCTTCTCCAAAAACAGCTGCTAGCTTCTAGCTGCCAGCTCTTAGCTTCCCACTCTTCCAGCACAGCCGGCTTCCAAGACGACTAGCTAGAAGCTAGAGGCTAGAAGCTAGAGGCTGTTTCTAAACAACTTCCGGCGCCAGGGAAACGATCTTCAGGAACTTCTTCTCGCGCAGTTCGCGAGCCACCGGCCCGAAAACGCGCGTGCCCACCGGCTCGTTAGCGTCGTTGATCACCACCGCCGCGTTCTCGTCGAAGCGGATGTAGGTGCCGTCGCGCCGCCGATGCTCCTTGCGCGTACGCACGATCACTGCCTTGACGACCTTGCCCTTCTTCACCGTGCCGTCCGGCGAGGCTTCCTTCACCGCCGCCGTCACCACGTCGCCCAGGCCTGCCTTCCGGCCCAGACTGCCGCCCAGCGGCAGAATCACTTGCAGCTTGCGCGCGCCGGAGTTGTCGGCCACCGCGAGCATGGTTCTCATTTGCACAGCCATGGTTTTGTCTCCCTCTCGCTCGCTTTACTTCGTTTCGGCCGGCGCCGCTGCTTCTTCAATCTGGCCCAGCGACGAACGCCGGACAATCTCTTCCAGAGCCCAGCGCTTCAGCTTGCTGGTCGGCCGCGTCTCGCGGATACGCACCACGTCGCCCATGCGCGCCGAGCTCTGCTCGTCGTGCGCATAGAACTTCTTGGTGGAGCGCACGATCCGCTTGTACTTCGGATGTGCCTTGCGCATCTCCACGGCCACCACGATCGTCTTCTCCATCTTGGTGGAGACGACCTGGCCTACCTTCTCGTTGCGCCGGTTTGCCGCCGCCGGCGCCTGTGCTTCTTCCTTGGTAGCCGCCATTAGCGAGCCCCCTTCTTCGGTTTAGCCGCCGCGGCCTCGTCGCCGATGCCCAGCTCGCGCTCCCGCGCCACGGTCTTGATCTGTGCGATCTCTTTACGCAACTCGCGGAGCTTCTTCACTCCGTCGTTCTGCCCCAGCGAGACCTGAAAGCGAAGCCGGAAGAGCTGCTCGGCAGCCGTCTTCTCGTGCTGCACCAGCTCCGCGTCGCTCAAATTGCGAATCTTTGATAGTTCCATCTCTGCTTCTCTCTCCGGCGCCTCCGGAACAATTCCGTCGCGCCCAACTTCCGTGCCGCAGGCTACTTCGCCGCGGCCTCAGCCCTCACGGCGCCCGGCCGCATCACGAACTTGGTCCGCAACGGCAGCTTGTTCGACGCCAGACGCATCGCCTCCTCGGCGACCTCCGGTGCCACGCCTTCCATCTCGAACAGGATCTTGCCCGGCCGCACCACGGCGACCCAGTGATCCAACGCGCCCTTGCCCGAACCCATTCGGACTTCGGCAGGCTTCTTGGTGATGGGCTTGTCCGGGAAAAGCCGCAGCCAGATCTTGCCGCCGCGCTTGATGAAGCGCGTCATCGCGATACGGCTGGCCTCAATCTGCCGGTCGGTGATGTAACCGCATTCCATCACCTTCAGTCCATATTCGCCGAACGACAGCGACGAGCCACGCCACGCCTTGCCCCGGCGCTTGCCCTTCTGCTGCTTGCGGTACTTCACCTTCTTTGGCATCAACATAACGAAACCCTCAAAACCAGGGGTCAGGGGTCAGGGATCAGGGATCAGTTACTTTCCCTACCCAGCCTCTACGCCCGGCGACTTCCTCGTAATCCTTGCTACCATTGGCCCGACGATCTCAGCCAGAAATTCTGATCCCTGACCCCTGATCCCTGACCCCTGCCTTTAGAACACGCTCGTGCCGACCACCGGCGTCTGACGACGCTTCTGCTCGTAGATATCGCCGCGATAGATCCAGGTCTTCACGCCGATTACGCCGTAGGTGGTGTGGGCTTCGGTAAAGCCGTAGTCGATATCGGCGCGCAGCGTGTGCAGCGGCAAACGGCCCTGCAGATACCACTCCGAGCGCGCGATCTCGTTGCCATTCAAACGGCCCGAAACCCTGACCTTGATTCCCTTGCAGCCAAAACGCAGCGCCGAATCCACGCTCTTGCGCATGGCGCGGCGGAAGCTGACGCGCTTTTCCAACTGCAGCGCGATATTCTCCGACACCAGCTGTGCGTCCAGCTCCGGCTTGTTCACCTCGATGATGTCGATGAACACGTCGCGGTTGGTGCGCTTGCCCAGCTCCGTCTTGAGCTTCTCGATCTCGGCGCCCTTGCGGCCAATCACGATGCCCGGACGCGCCGTGCGGATCAGGAAGCGCAGCTTGTTGCCCGGCCGCTCGATCTCTACCGAGCTCACGCCGGCGGCCTTCAGCTTGTCGCGCAACTCCGCCTTCAGCTTGACGTCCTCGACCAGCAACTTGTCGTACTCGCGCTCCGAGAACCAGCGCGAGCGCCAGGGCTTGTTCACTCCCAGCCGAAATCCGTAAGGATGGACTTTCTGTCCCATGCTCTTTTCCTCTATTGCTTCCTAGGCCTGCTCTTCGGCCTTCTTCGCAGTTGACTTCTTCGGGGCCGCCTTCTTCGCGGGAGCCTTCTTGGCGGCAGTCTTCGCGGCTGCCTTGGGGGCCGCTGCCTTCGCCACCGGCGCGGGCTCGTCGACCTTCGTCACCAAACCGTCCTTCGCCGCGCGCTCGGCCACGGTCAGCACAATGTGCGTCAGCCGGCGCTGGTAGCGATAGGCGCGTCCCATCGGCGCAGGGCGGATGCGCTTCATGCGCGGTCCGTCGTTGGCCAGGGCCGTCTTCACAAACAGGTTGTCCACGTCCAGATCGACGCCCTGCTCGCCGGCCACATACTTCGCATTGTCGATCGCCGAGATCAGCAGCTTGTGCACCACCGGCGCGATGCGCTTCTTGGTGAAGGCCGCCGTCTGAAGCGCCTCCTCGACTCCGAGGCCCTTGATCAGGTCCAGCACCAGCCGCGCCTTCTGCGGCGATACGCGCTGGAACTTGGCTTCGGCCCGGTATTCCTTTGTCTCGACTGCCATTGGTATTCCCTCAAATCAGCTACTAGCTTCTAGCTATTAGCTTCTAGCTTGTCCTTCTACCCAACAAGCCTTCGCTTCTTCGGTTTCCGGCTCTACGCCGGAAGCTGGAAGCTAAAAGCTATATCTCTTACCGCGCCTTGGCGCCGGCTTCGGCCTTGGATCCGCCCGTGTGCCCCTTGAAGGTGCGCGTCGGCGCGAACTCGCCCAGCTTGTGACCCACCATGTTTTCCGTTACATACACCGGCACAAACTTCTTGCCGTTGTGCACCGCGATGGTGTGGCCGACGAACTCGGGAAAAATCGTCGAGCGCCGCGACCAGGTCTTCACAACCTTCTTGTCGTTGGCCTGGTTCAGCACATCGATCTTCACGGTCAGATGCGCGTCTACGAACGGGCCCTTCTTTGTCGAACGTGCCATAAAATCAGCTCCTAGCTTCTAGCTTCCAGCCCCTAGCTTCCGATTGCCGAAGCTAACTGCCTGCCTTTGCCTCAATCTTCTCTTGACTCACGCCTTAGCTCGTAGCTGGAAGCTAGAAGCTAGCGGCTGCTTTCCTACTTCGAGCGGCGGCTGACGATAAATTCGTCGGTCCGCTTGTTGTTGCGCGTCTTGTAGCCCCGCGTCGGCTGGCCCCACGGCGTCACAGGATGACGTCCGCCCGAGGTCTTGCCTTCGCCGCCGCCATGCGGGTGATCCACAGGATTCATGACCACGCCACGGTTGGCGGGGCGAATGCCCATCCAGCGGTTGCGGCCCGCCTTGCCGATCGAGATGTTCTCGTGATCGGTGTTGCCGACCTGCCCGATCGTCGCCAGGCAGTCCACCAGCACCTTGCGGGTTTCGCCCGAAGGCAGCTTCAGCAGGGCGTAATCGCCCTCCTTGGCCACCAACTGCGCCTGCGTGCCGGCCGAACGCGCCATCTGCGCGCCCTTGCCAGGCCGCAGTTCGATCGCGTGCACCGTCGTGCCGGCCGGGATGTTCTTGAGCGGCAGAGCGTTGCCCACCAGAATATCCGCATCCGGACCCGAGGCCACCGTCGCTCCCACCTTGAGCCCAACCGGCTGCAGGATATAGCGCTTGTCGCCGTCCGCGTAGTGCACCAGCGCGATGCGCGCCGAGCGGTTCGGATCGTATTCGATCGTCGCCACCTTGCCCGGTACGCCGAACTTGTCGCGCTTGAAGTCGATCAGGCGGATCTTTTGCTTGTGACCGCCGCCCTGGTGGCGGATCGTCAGGTCGCCCGAGTTGCGGCGGCCGCCCGTACGCTTGCGCGTCGTCAACAGCGGCTTATGCGGCTTGTTCGTCGTCAGGTCGTCGTTGACCAGCGATGTCTGAAAGCGCAACGTCGGCGTTATCGGTCTGTATGTCTTGATTGCCATCGTCTTTGTCCTAAACGGGCTTCTAGCTGCTAACTTCTAGCCACTAGCCCATCCTGCTTGTCCGGAGCCGCAAACGCTGCTCCGATAATCTTTCCCGATGAGCTCCCGGCTTCTGGCCTTCTGCCCATCCCGCCCTGTCTAAACTCCCACCATGGCTTCCCGTTCTACCGGAAAGAGCTTGAAGCTGGGAGCTAGCAGCTAGAGGCTGCTTTTACAGGTTGCTCACGTACTCCGGCATCTTTTCGCCGGACTTCAGCTTCACGTAAGCCTTCTTCCAGTCGGGCTTGTAGCCGGAGAACTTGCCCCGCCGGCGTTCCTTGCCCAGAACGTTGGCCGTGCGAACGGCCGCAACCTTCACCTTGAAGAGAGCCTCGACCGCCTGCTTGACCTCGGTCTTGGAGGCGTTGGGGGCAACCTCGAAAACCAGCGTCCCCTCGGTCTCCTTCACGGACAGACCCTTCTCGGTGATCAGCGGCTTGCGAATTACGGTATAGAGAGTCGGCATTATGCGGCCTCCGTCTGCGCGGCGAGCTTGCGCTTCGACACGGTCTTCAGAAGGGCTTCCGCCAACTGCTCGATCGCGGCCTTCGAGAAGATGGCCCGCTCGTAGCGCAGCAGATCGTACGGATGCACTTCGTTGTTCAACACCAGCTCGACGCCCTTCAGGTTCCTGGCGCCCAGCACCAGAGCCTGCGTCAGCGACTTGCCGTTCTCAACCAGCAGTACGGTGCGCTTGGCTTCGAGCTTGTCCAGAGCCGCGCGGTACATCTTGGTCTTGGCTTCCTTCAGCTCCAGGGTGTCGACCACCGTCAGCTTGCCGTCGGCCAGCTTTGCCGCCAGCGCCGAACGCAGTGCGCCCAGCAGCTTCTTGCGCGGGAAAGCATAGTCGTAGCTGCGCGGCGTCGGCCCGTGAACCGTGTGTCCGTGACGCCAGATCGCCGAGCGAACCGAGCCGATACGCGCGCGGCCCGTGCCCTTCTGCTTCCACAGCTTCTTGCCCGATCCGGCAACCTCGGAGCGGCTCTTGGTCTTGTGCGTGCCCTGCCGCAGAGAGGCGCGGTAGTGCTTGACCGCCTCCCACAGCAGAGCCTCGTTCACCTGGTCGGCTCCGAACACCTGATCGGCCAGCTCCAAAGAGCCCACCGTCTCGCCGTTCAGATTGACTACATCCACTTTTGCCATCGTCTTCTTCTTCTTCCGCCAGCGCTGTCGCGCTGGCTCTCAATCTCGTGCGCCGCAAGGCGCGATCACCTGAACCGGAACTGCTACTTGCGCTTGCCGCCGGCCTTCTTCGACGCCTTCAACGGGTCAACCGTGCCCGAGCCGGCGAATCCACGACGCTCGCGCGGAGGAGTCTTGGCCTTGGAAATCAGCACATAACCCTCGCGCGATCCCGGCACCGCGCCCTCGACCATCAGGAGATTCTCCTCGATGTCGATGCCGCGAATGCGAAGGTTGCGCACTGTCACCTGCTCGGCGCCGTAGTGGCCAGGCATTCTCTGCCCAGGGAAGACGCGCGACGGAAAGCTCGATGCGCCGATCGATCCCTGCACCTGAAACATGTGGCCGTGGCCTGCCGGGCCGCCGGCGAACTTGTGACGCTTCACGACGCCCGCAAATCCGCGGCCCTTCGAGGTGCCGATCACATCCACAAACCTGGACTCGGCGAAGATGTCCACCAGAACCCGGTCGCCGGCCTTGGTCGCGAGCGTTCCTTCGGCGTCCAGTTCCAGAGCCACTTCCTTGATGACCTTCACCGGAGGAGCTTCGGTCTTGGCAAAGTGGCCAGCCTGCGGCTTGGTCACGTTCTTTGCCTTCACAAACTCCACCAAACCAATCTGCGCGGCCTCGTAGCCGTCGTTGGCCAGCGTCTTCAACTGCGTAATCACGCAAGGACCAGCCTGCAATACCGTGATCGGATGAACCTCGCCCTTCTCGTCGAAGACCTGCGTCATACCGATCTTTTTGCCCAGAATTCCTGTAACGCCCATTTCGTCCTTCCCTCATCATGCGGCCTTGCTTTCACCGCACTGCCGGAGTTCCCTGGAGCTTCTAGCCGCTAGCTTCTAGCTTCTAGTCTTTCCCGCGCCCCGAAAGCTCTTCATTGATATTTACTGCATCCGCCGCCTCGATCCAGCTAGAGGCTGACGGCTAAAATCTGAAAGCTCGAAAAGCAGCTCCGCTACTTTTCGAATGCCTTGATCTCGACATCCACGCCGGCCGGAAGATCCAGCTTCATCAGCGCGTCCACCGTCTGCTGCGTCGGCTCCAGAATGTCGATCAGCCGCTTGTGCGTGCGAATCTCGAAAGCCTCGCGCGACTTCTTGTCGACGTGGGGCGAGCGCAGAACGCAATACTTGTTCTTGATCGTCGGCAGCGGAATCGGACCCGCAACGGATGCTCCGGTGCGCTTGGCCGTCTCCACAATCTCGCCGGTCGAGATATCCAGTACGCGATAGTCGTACGCCTTCAACCGGATTCGAATTCTCTGTCCTACCATGGCTTTTCCGTCTTCCCCGCAGGCGGCCGGAGGTTCTCTCCGCTGCCCGCGCACCTGATCTTGAAGGAACCGGCAATCAGTGCCGATTTGCTCAGGCCGCAGTGTTGCCCGGCCCTGTTCCCCGATTCCCGGTTTTCAGCCTTCAGTGTTCGGTGAACAGTGGCCGTCACTTCCTGGCCACTGCTCACCGATCCCTGTCCACTCGTTACTTGATAATCTCCGACACCGCGCCAGCGCCCACCGTGCGGCCGCCCTCGCGGATCGCGAAACGGAGGCCCTTCTCCAACGCCACCGGGGTGATCAGTTCCACCACCAGCTCCACGTTGTCGCCC